>Ga0065712_10000155_pt1 | contig 59188 bp, 54 predicted proteins | sample MisRhiReplicate1_FD_59099 | JGI IMG/M metagenome (GOLD analysis project Ga0065712, IMG submission 59099) | Miscanthus rhizosphere microbial communities from Kellogg Biological Station, MSU, sample Rhizosphere Soil Replicate 1: eDNA_1 v3... | ecosystem: Host-associated > Plants > Roots >...
AAAATTTCTATAATAATCAACAACTCTAATCTCATGTGACATCTGATCCTGCCAATCTAGCGCCCGAAGCGCGTGAACAAGAGATCGAAAGGTTAGCTCAAGAGCTTGGCCGTCTGATTCAGGGCGCCGACCCTGAGCGGCGTGAAGATCTTAAAGAGTTAGCGTTTGCGCTCGTTCGCGAGGAGTTCATCCACAAAGCTGATGACCAGCGAGGCGCAGCAGGATCGGCCCCGGCGCCGTTCAATCCGCTCGGAACCGGAGTGTTGATATTCGTTTTAGGAGCGGGGTTGTCATTTGTGTTTGGGCCCGTGGGTTTAGTTTTGATGGGCGGTGGAGTCATTTTCATCACTTGGGGCGCCGTGATTAGCTGGATTAAAGGATAGGCAGTATGGCGGAACCAGAAAAAGAAAAACGCGGCATCTGGTCGCGGAGAGATTTTTTCACTCGTTTAGGGTGGGGTGGTTTTGGCATCTTTGGCGGCTTGGGCCTTTTGGGGTTTCTTCGTTCGGCGTTTCCCCGGGTGCTCTTCCAACCTCCAGCGACATTCAAAGCAGGGTTTCCAAACGATTATGCGATTGGCGAGGTCAGCGAAAAGTACAAGCAGGATCAGCGCGTTTGGATCGTGCGCGAAGACACCGGCATTTATGCGATCTTTGCCAAATGCACGCATCTTGGCTGCACACCCCGTTGGTTGGCGGCGGAAAACAAATTCAAATGCCCCTGTCACGGCAGCGGTTATTACAAGAGCGGTCTCAATTTCGAAGGCCCGGCGCCGCGTCCGATGGACCGTTTCAAAATATCCGTCGGTGATGACGGCCAACTGTTGGTGGATAAGAATAAAGTTTACAAGATGGCGCCAGGGACGGAGCCGGACGAGCAGTACGCGGATAGTATTCTGAAAGTGTAACGGAAAGATTTTATGGCCCTTTTGGATCAAATCAAAAAAGATATCGTCGAGAGCCACGTTTGGAAATCGATCTTTCGTCACGGTTACGAAGATACGCCGAGAAACCGCGTGATGATGGTGACGTCGAATGTGTTCCTGCACCTTCATCCGGCCAAGGTGCGCCGTCACGCGGTGCGCATGCGCTTTACCTGGTGCATGGGGGGGCTCACTTTTCTAATGTTCCTTGTCACGGTCGTGACCGGAATATATTTGATGTTTTACTACCGGCCCGTCGCTGAATACGCCTACGCGGACATGAAGTATCTCGACAACGATATGCCGTTCGGTATGTTGATGCGGAATATGCATCGCTGGGCGGCGCATGCGATGATCGTTTTCGTCTGGCTGCACATGTTTCGGGTTTTCTTGACCGGCTCTTACAAGCCGCCGCGCGAGTTTAACTGGATCGTGGGCGTGCTGCTGTTGGTCTTGACACTGCTTCTAAGTTTTACAGGTTATCTGTTGCCCTGGGATCAGTTGGCGATCTGGGCGGTGACCGTCGGTTCCAACATGGCGCGTGCTACACCGCTCCTGGGATACGAGGGACCTTTCGCCGAATTCGTCGGCGCCAATCCGATCTATGACGCGCGCGCCTTTTTGTTCGGCGGCGGTGAAATCGGTCCCCATACATTACTGCGTTTCTATATTCTCCATTGCATCTTCATACCCTTCGTCGCCAGTATTTTGATGGCCGTCCATTTCTGGCGCATTCGCCGGGACGGTTTCTCTGGCCCGTCGTTATAGAATAAGCCTTTTCAGAATCGAGGCATTGACCTATGGCAGAGGCCGCTCGCGAAAAAAAGCTTCCGGTTGACGATAAAATTCATACGTGGCCGCATCTCGTGCGGATGGAGTTTCTCGTCACGTTGTTCGTGCTTGTCGCACTGACGCTCTGGGCTCTCACGGTCGATGCCCCTCTCGAGGAACCCGCCAATCCGACCCGTACGCCAAACCCTTCAAAGGCGCCATGGTATTTTCTTGGCCTGCAGGAAATGCTGGTTTATTTCGATCCCTGGCATGCCGGAGTGGTGCTGCCGAGTCTGATCATCGTTGGATTGATGGTCATTCCTTATATCGACATTAATCCAAGGGGTAACGGCTACTACTGTTTCAAAGATCGTAAATGGGAGATCCTGACGTTTTTTCTGGGCTTTCACATTTTGTGGATTACGATGATCATGATCGGTACATTCTTTCGGGGTCCTGGGTGGAACCTTTTCTGGCCCTGGCAAAAGTGGGATCCACACAAGGTGGTGGCGTTGACCAACGTCGACCTGCCTTACCTCGTGGGATTTAGAGACTACTGGTGGTCGGCGGCGTTCAGTCTGGTCATGATCGGGATTTATTTCATTGCGACAATTGCGCTGTTTTATTTCTTCGTGCTCAAGGTGAAAGGCAAAGCGTTTCTCGAGCGCTGGGGAATGGTACGTTTTTCAATCACGGCAGGTTTGATTTCTCTGATGCTTGCGCTCCCCGCCAAGATGGCTTTACGGCTGCTTTTCAACGTCAAATACATTCTCGTCACTCCCTGGATTAACGTCTAGATGTTTTACGTCGCGAAGATCCTCCAGGCATTGGGGCTTGCCGATATGGGGTATGCCTTGTTTGTCGGGATTGTGCGAAACGCTTCAATGGCTGAAGAAATCGTCTTATCGCTGATCGGTCTTGGGGTATTTTCCTTGGGACGAGTACTCGAACGCAAGGTCGTGTAAGGGAGTCCGGATGGCAGAGCGAGGAGTCGACTTAAAAGAAGAAAAGAAGTCCTACGGCAGTGTCTTTGTCATCGGCGTTGCTCTCCTGGTGGCGTTGTCTTTGTGGGCCTATTGGGACGACAACATTACGCGCCGTCCGTGGAAAGGTGTGCAGGCGCGCTTTTATCGGCTCGATTACGGCAAAGCCAAAGCCGCTTACGACGAAGAAGATAAGAAACTACAGGACGACCCAAAGTATCAAGAGCTCAGTAAAAAGCTCGCGGATATTCAGACAAGCTTGACGCGCGGTGAATTGGCCAAAAAGCTTCACGCGCTAGAGGAGGAAGAGTCCAAAGCCACGGTTGCGTTCAAAGACAAAGACCAGGAAGTCAAATTCATCAAGAGCGAGCTGGAAGAAGCCTGGTACGAGCATGATCACGCGGTCCAGGAAAAGAGAAATCCCGCGCCTTACCTGGAACAAATCAAGCAGCTTGATGCAGAGAAGGCAAAGCTCGACCCCGAGGTGGAAAAAGCGCAAGCGCGGCGGGACCAGATCAGAGAAGAGATTAAAAACACAAAATCGAGCGGGAAAGATCTCGAAGACGAGCTCACCAAGATGTCTACGGAGCGGGATAAATGGGTCCGCGTCATGGAAAACGACACTTTCAAACTCGGGCCATTTGCTTTTTATAAGATTCCAAAAATTCAGCAAGTTTCACTCAACGAATTCGATCGCAATCGCTTCGATCAGCCGGTGGCGCGAGTCGATCGTTGCCAGACGTGCCATCTCGCAATCAATCGGCCGGGCTTTGAAAAAGAGGCAAATCCATTCAAGACCCATCCTAGGCGCGAAGTTTTGTTGGCCGACAACGCTCATCCTCCAGAGAAATTGGGGTGTACGACTTGTCATGAAGGCCAGGGCGTGGCTGTCAATAGCGCCCAGGCGGCGCACGGCGAAGTTCACCTTTGGGAATTCCCGCTTCTGCGCGGCGCCAGTGCTCAATCGAGCTGTACTTCCTGCCATCTCGACGTGCAGAAGTTTGCCGATGACGCGCCGCTATTGGTCGAAGGCCAGAGACTGTTCGAACAGGTCGGCTGCACCGGCTGCCATCTCGTTAAGGGCTACGAGAATATTCCCAAAATCGCACCGAGTCTGTTGAAGATCAGCGCTAAGGTTGATCCGAGTTGGATGGTGCGCTGGATCGAGAACCCGCACAAATTCCGTCCGCGTACCCGTATGCCGAATTTCGATCTCAAAGAAAACGATGCGATCGCAATCGCCTCCTACATCTGGTCGCAATCCAAGGAAGAAGGCGAGAAGTGGACGCAGGAACACGCGCTTCCGACAGGTATGCGCGAAGGTGATGCCAACTCGGTTGCCCAAGGCAAGAAGCTGGTCGAATCCATTGGCTGCAAAGGCTGCCACGGATTTGCCGACGGGGAATATACGACGCCACTCGGAAAATCGAAGGATCTGGTTCCAAACTTAAAAGATATCGCAGCGAAAGTTGTCGGCCCGCAGTGGATCTATCATTGGCTCAAAAATCCGCGCGGCTACTCGCCCGAAACGCGGATGCCGAGCTTGCGGCTGTCCGACGACGAGGCTGCTTCGATTACCAGTTACCTCATGACCCTCGGCACAAAAGGCGACGCAATTCCTAACATTCAAGAGAAATTTGCGGATGCTCAGAATATCAAACGGGGCGAAAACCTGGTGCGCAAATGGGGCTGCTTTGGTTGTCACGATATCAAGGGGATGGAAAAAGAAACCCGCATTGGCGCCGAGCTCACGACCTTCGGCTCCAAGCCCAATGAGGAGCTTTTCTTCGGGAACCGGACCGATATTAAAGAAACGTGGAACGACTGGACGTACAACAAACTCAAAACGCCGCGGATTTATGCCACCGAGCGGATTGAGCAGTTAATGCCGCAGTTTGATTTGGCGGATGAAGACATCAAGGCGTTGAGGGTTTTGCTGGGAGGCTTCCGGGAGCGGAAAGTCGGCTTGGCATATCTCGCGGATCAGGGATTGCGCGTACAGCAGGTTGTCGAGGGACGCCGTCTGATGCAGCAGTATAACTGTATTGGTTGCCACGAAATCGAAAAGAGAGGCGGTTACATTCGCAAGTACTATCAGGAGAATCCAACTCTGGCGCCGCCCATTCTCAATGGAGAAGGCGAGAAAGTGCAATCGAACTGGTTCTTCAGTTTCCTGAAAGCGCCGGTGCCAATTCGTCCGTGGCTCGAGCTCCGGATGCCGACCTTTGGATTGTCTGACGAGCACACGAACCAGTTGATCGGCTTCTTCAACGGGATAGCGAAGGTCGATATTCCCTTCGCTTACATCGATGACAAGAAAATTCCGCCTGAGCATATCGAGGCGGCGAAGCAGCTCGTTTCGAAAGACTACTTCAACTGTTTTAGCTGCCATCAACAGGGCGATAAAAAACCCGAGGGGCCAGTGGAAGGTTGGGCACCGGATTTAACTCTAGCGCGTCAACGGCTGAATCCAAACTGGATCCTCAAGTGGTTGAAGGACCCGCAAAAAGTTCAACCGGGAACCAAGATGCCGTCCTTTTATCCGGGCGGGCCGGACGACATTCTCGGCGGCAAAGAAGATTTGCAAATCGAGGCGTTGCGAGATTATCTCATGAGTATCGGTCGTGGGGCACCGGCGCCGGCAGCGCCTGCCGTCGCGGCCAAAGCGAAACCTGGAAAGTCGTGAATAGCAGCGGGTTTCATTCGTCAATACAAATGGTACAGTCTCTACATGAAGGAGGAACTATGAACAAATTAGGTTCAGTGATCTTGTCGACGGCGCTTTTGGCTTTACCTGTGCGCGGCCTAGCAGCCTATCAGGCGGGCGACGTAAAGGATGGTGGCTCAATATCCGGGACGGTGAAATTCAAAGGCACCGCGCCGGCGCCGAAAAAACTCGATATTAGTAAAGATAAAGAGGTCTGCGACAAGTCACCGAAAACGGATCCGTCGTTGGTGGTGAACAACGGCAATATTGCTAATGCAGTGATCACCATTACCGACATTCAAAAGGGCAAGAAAATCGAAACCAAGAAAGTGACATTGGATCAAAAGGGATGTGAGTATCATCCACACGTACTAGCGTTCCCCGCCGGTTCTACAGTGGAGATTTTGAATCCCGACGGGATTCTCCACAACATCCACTCCTATAGTAAAGTGAATAGCCCATTCAATCAGGCGCAGCCGAAGTTCAAAAAGACGTTGGATGTAAAAATTGACAAGCCCGAGGCGATCGAGGTCAAATGCGATGTGCACGGCTGGATGCACGGATGGCTGATCGCAACGGAGAACCCATACTTCGCGGTAACCGATAACTCCGGGAGTTTCAAGCTGACTGACGTTCCCGCGGGAACCTACAACGTTGAAGTTTGGCAGGAAAAGCTCGGGAAAACGAGCCAGAAAGTCACCGTCAAGCCGAAAGACGATGCCAAGGTGAACTTCGAACTGTCCGGCAAGTAAGCAGCAAAACTTACATCGGCAAAGACGCGGCGCTCAGTATGGGTGCCGCGTCTTTTTTTGACCCTAAGCGAAGAACTGCGCCTGCAGGTTTAGCTTCTCCCGGCGCGCCTTTTGAAGAAGTTCCAGGCTCGTTCTAGATCTACGGGCGGCAAAGCCTCGATTCGGCGTTGGTTGGATTCGCTCGCACTCAGCGGGATCGGTATGCCAATCTGTAGCGCGCCATGAAGCATCATGGCGGCTTCCTCTAGATAGATCGCCATCATTACCGCCTCGGGAATGGTTCTGCCGACGGTGACCTGGCCATTACCGCGGAGAAGGATCGCCGGATGGTCGCCCAACTCGTGCGTCATTTGCGCACCCAGCTCGGCGGTAGAGATCAGATCAGGCGTCTTGAATACCGGTACGCCGCCGGCGAAAAAGCTCCCATGGTTATGTACGGGTTCGAGTTTGCGTTCCGTGACCGAAAACATATTCGCAACGCGAGCGTGAATGCGCATGACGGCGTTGACAGTGGGCTTTGATTTCATGATAGCCGTGTGCAGCCAGGCTTCGAACGGCACGGGATTGTGGCCTTCGACTACCTTGCCATCGAGATTCAGAGTGAGGAGATCGGCTTCCTCGACGAGCGCAAGACTTATTCTCGGCGTCAGAAGAAAAGACTCGCTATCCGGCAGACGTGCACTGACGTGGCCGAATCCTTCGACTAATTTCTGTTCACACAGGATTCGACAGGCGCTGATCACGTCGCGTTTGAGCTCGCTCACACCGTTCATAAAACACCTTTGAAATCGGAAAATGACTAGGTTATATTACGTTGTTCGCATGTTTTGGCAAACCGTGTCGTCATGAAGGTCAAGGTAGAATCGCAGCCCGATGCAAAGGGCCAAGAAAGTCCCACACGCTTTACGTTGGGAACCCGAATTATCCAAGTCGAGGCCTGTGTGGACCGGTGGCATGGCGAGCAGGCGTGTTATTTTCGTGTGCTCGGAAGCGATGAAAACTCCTATATTTTGAAAGGTCCGTTGGAAGACGGCAGTTGGGAGCTCGTTTCCTTCACCCACAAAGATTCTCGCGGAACAGAATTGGAATACGAAGGCAAACGAGAGCTCCAATAAGTTCCAACATTTCCGCCCACAATCGGTTTCATCATCTCTCCCAGCCAAGACCTGAGGTAGCAATATGTCGCAGCAACATTTAGTCGCTGTCGTGGGCGCTGGACCAGCAGGGCTTTACGGCACTCGGAAGCTCGCGGAAGCCGGACATCGGGTCGTATTGCTCAACCGTGACATCAAGCCCGGCGGCTTGGCGGAGTACGGTATCTTCGTCGATAAAGAAAAGATGAAAACCGGTTTGCGAAAGCAATTCAAACGCATCCTCGCCGATCCCAAAGTTTTCTACCTGGGTCATGCCAGCGTCGGAAGAGACAAAGCGATTAGCTTGGAAGATCTGAAGAATGTTGGCTTCAGCGCGATCGTCGTGACCGCCGGAGCCCAAGGCACGAAAAAACTGGGAATCGAAGGCGAAGATACGATTGGCGTTTATCACGCGAAAGACGTCGTTTATCATTACAATTTTCTCCCACCCTTCAGTCAGCAGACCTTCGAAATTGGGCGGCGGGTAGCCATCATTGGCATGGGCAACGTGATGGTGGATGTTGCCAATTGGCTCCTCAACCATAAGAAAATCGATCAAGTGATCGTGGTGGCGCGGCGCGGTCCGATTGAAAAGGCGTACGACGACAGCGAGTTCGAAGTGATCGAGCCATATCTCGATAACCGAGACATGAAGCAAGAAATTGAACGGATCACGCCCCAGCTTATCGCGGTCGGTCAGAACCTCGAGGAGATTACGCGCAAGTTCGTCAAAGACACCGAGCCGGCCGAAGGGCGCCGGTTGACATTCCGCTATCTCTGCTCGCCGACCAAGGTCATCTCCAACGATCAGGGGCGGGTCGCTGCTCTCGAAGCTGAGGAAAACATCATGGTGCTTCAGGACGGCAAGACCGTGGCGAAGGGGACCGGGAAAACACGCCGCATCGAGGTCGATTGCGTCATCTACGCTATCGGTGATCAAGTCGATGCATCGATCGGGTTGCCGTTTTTGCGGGGCGCCTTCCTGACTAACCCAGAAAAGCTTCCCGGCGATCCCAATCCAGCGGCATACCAGCCCTACGATCCGGAAACCAAGGAAGTCCTCGACGGTATTTTTGTCGCGGGTTGGTCGCGCAATGCCAGCGTCGGCCTGGTCGGTGTGGCCAAGCAGGATGCGGAGCGCGGCATGAAAGTGGTTAATGCTTATCTCGCGAACAAAAACGGTCTTTCAAGCGGTGAGATGGAAGCGAAGATCGAAGCGCTGATCGATTTGCTCAACAAGAAAGCCACCGCGATCGTCACCAAAGAAGATGTTGAGCTCCTCGAGGGCGCTGAGCAGGAGGAGGCGCGCGCGCGAAAGACCTGGGACTTCAAATACACGAGCGACGAGGAAATGCTTCAAGTCATCGCCGCGCGCAAGGCGGCAAGATAACTTTATGCTAGTCTATTCTCTCGCGGTTCTCGATGCGGTACAAAAATTAGATCGACCACGCAAAAAGTCAATCTGCCCTGTTCCGTTGCGAGAGGAGACTGGAAGCGAAACATGTGCCCTCACCTCAATCCATCCGGAGAGAGGCGAGGCAAAGCCGGAGATGAAGCAATCTCCGGCTTTTTTGTTTCCATGACTCACCGTTAGGCTCAAAAAATTATCAAGTCATTATTCTCCCGCCATTCACATGAATGGTTTGCCCCGTCATGTGCTTGGCCGCATCGCTTGCGAGAAAGGCGACAACTTCTGCGACGTCTTGCGGTTCTCCCGCATGACCGAGCGGAATTCTCTTGGCTGCAGCTTGCCATTCCGCATCGTTATAATTCGCCCTGACGCGCGCCGTGGCGATTCGGCCGGGCGCGACGGCATTGACGCGAATGCCGCTGGTCGCCAGCTCTAGGGCTAGCGATTTGGTTAGCCCGAGAATACCTGCTTTTGCGGCCGCGTAGGCCGAGCGACTGGCGTCGCCGCTGAATGCGATGTCAGATGAGATGTTGACGATAGCGCCACTTTTTTGCGCGGCCATCGACGCAATTGCTGCGCGGCAGCACAGAAATGTCGAGGTGAGATTGGCGTCGATCACAGCACGCCATTGAGAAAGCGGAAAATTGGCCAACAGATGGCGATGCAAGCTTCCGCCAGCGACGTTGACGAGAACGTCGATGCGGCGATAAGCTGCGACGATTCGTTCGAAGATCGCTTGCACCTCTGACTCTTGGGTGAGGTCGATGGGGAAAAAAGCCGTCTCGGCGCCGCGCCGGAGTAACGCGGCGGCAACCTGATTCCCGGATTGCGCGTTTACATCCAATAGCATGATGCAACATCCGTGCTGAGCGAAACGCTCGGCGACAGCCTGACCAATGCCACCCGCTCCTCCGGTGACAACAGCGACTTTGCTCATGAGTACTCCTCAGTGTTGATTTCTTTTCACTATCGCGAAGCAGATCGTCGCGTCAATTCATCATCGAGGCCGGGAGCAGTTGGACCTCCGGTGTTGGAGATAATCGCCAGTTGGACGCGACGCAAAAGCCCAAACGCAAACCTACCGGACGGTGGCCGTTGGCTCTTGCGAAGGCGAGCATGCTTCAATAGAATTCGAAGCGTTTTTACGATGCACTGAATAGTTCGTTGAGGAGGCTGCACCATGGCAGATAAGGCGATCGAGGTTCTACTGGACGAAAAGAGAAATTTTCCGCCGCCCAAAGAGTTGAAGAAATCGGCGAACGTCAATGGCACGAGCATTTACAACAAAGCGCGCAAGGATCCACAGGCCTTTTGGGCGAAGGCCGCCAAAGAGCTGCACTGGTTCAAGCCATGGAAAAAAGTTTTGGAGTGGAACACGCCCTGGGCAAAATGGTTCATCGGCGGGAAAATCAACGCCTCTTATAATTGCCTCGATCGTCATGTCCAGGGCGTCCGCAAGAACAAGGCGGCGCTCATCTGGGAAGGGGAGCCCGGCGATGAGCGCGTGCTCACTTACCGTGACGTTTGGCGTGAAGTGAATAAGTTTGCCAACGTGCTCAAAAAGCTCGGGGTGAAAAAAGGTGATCGAGTCTGCCTCTATATGGGGATGATTCCGGAACTCGTGATTGCGATGCACGCCTGCAACCGTATCGGGGCGCCGCACAGCGTGGTCTTTGGCGGCTTTAGCGCAGAGTCGTTGCGGGATCGGATCAACGATGCGCAAGCCAAAGTGCTGGTCACCGCTGACGGCGGCTATCGGCGCGGCGGTATTGTTCCATTGAAGAAAAATGCCGACGAAGCGCTGATGGATACGCCCTCGATTACGGACGTCGTAGTGGTGAAACGGGTTGGCGCCGAATCCGGCGCGCAGATGAGAGAGGGGCGCGATCATGCGTGGGATGGGCTGATGGCGGATGCGCCGTTATGGTGTGAGCCGGAGAAGATGGACAGCGAAGATATGCTGTACATTCTTTACACCAGTGGCACGACGGGAAAACCCAAAGGCATCGTACACACCACCGGTGGTTATCTCACCGGCGTAGCTTTGGCGAACAAATGGATCTTCGACATGAAGGATGACGATGTGTTCTGGTGCGCTGCCGACATCGGTTGGGTAACAGGCCACACGCATATCGTCTACGGTCCCATGGCCAACGGCGTCACTCAAGTGATGTATGAAGGAACGCCGGACTGGCCGGAGCGCGATCGTTTCTGGAGCATCGTCGAAAAATACGGCGTGACGATCTTTCACACTGCGCCAACGGCCATTCGCACTTTCATGCGTTGGGGAACGGGGCATCCCGCCAAGCACAATCTGAAAAGTTTGCGGCTCCTCGGCACGGTGGGCGAGCCGATCAATCCGGAGGCCTGGGTCTGGTATCACAAGTATATTGGTGGCGGGCGCTGTCCGGTTATGGATACCTGGTGGCAGACGGAAACCGGACATCCATTGATCACGCCGCTGCCGGCGCTGACCAAGCTTAAGCCCGGCTCAGCTACGTTACCATTCCCTGGCATCGAGGCTGACGTCGTTGATGAAAATGGCAACTCGGTTCCAAAAGGCGGCGGAGGTTACTTGGTTCTCACCAAACCTTGGCCGGCGATGATGCGCACCATTTACGGAGATCCGGATCGCTTCGTGCAAACTTATTGGAGCCGTTTTCCAGGAAAATATTTTGCCGGCGATGGCTGCAAAAGAGACAAAGACGGCTACTACTGGCTACTCGGAAGGGTCGACGATGTCATGAACGTTGCCGGCCACCGCATCAGTACGATGGAGGTGGAGAGCGCGCTGGTGGATCATCAGAAGGTCGCCGAATCGGCGGTAATCGGCAAAGAGCACGAGATCAAGGGCCAGGCGATTTGCGCATTCGTATCGCTGAAGGCTGGCGTCGAGGGCAACAATGCGTTGATGGACGAATTGAAGGCGCACGTGGCGAAAAAAATCGGTCCCATCGCCCGACCGGATGAAATTCTTTTTGCCGCCGAATTGCCGAAGACACGGAGCGGCAAAATCATGCGGCGCTTGCTAAGAGATATAGCCGATGGCAGAGCTTTGGGCGATACAACGACATTAGCAGATCCGACTGTCGTTGCGCATTTAAAAGAACAGTACGGAGAAGAATAAAATAGGCACGAGGCAACAGGAAAAAGGCAATAAACAGGCGTCAACAGTAGGGGGAAGCTGGCTTGTGAATCGCTTCATCCTTTTTTTAGCGATTAGCGTGACGACCGTGCTGGCGCAGAGCGCGCGAGCACAGCAACGTGAGAAGGTGCGGGTCGCATTGGGTTCGATCTCGGTGAGTTCGAGCTTGTTTCCGATCGCCCAGCAGGTGGGAATTTTTCCCAAGTACGGCATCGATATGGAGCCGATCTATTTCGGCGGCGGAATGAATTCCATTGCGGCGGTCACATCGAACTCGGTGCAGTTTCTGGCGGCAGGAGCAACCGCCACGGTCGGGGCGCGCCTCGGCGGTATCGATATCATGATTCTCTCTGTGCAATCGAATAAACTCGAGTATTCGGTTTTTGTCGCACCGGAGATCAAAACCGTGCAGGATTTGAAAGGCAAAATAGTTACCGGGACACGGCCCGGCGCATCCGCCGATAGCGCGCTGCGTCTTTATCTGAAAAGAAACGGATTGGAGCCAGGTAAGGATGTAGTTTTCATCTCCGTGGCGGAAAGCCAACAGGGCAGGATGAATGCGCTAATGCGCGGCGCGGTATCCGGCACCGTGCTCGCGCCGCCGTTCAGCAATATCGCCAAGCAGGCCGGCTATCGTGAGCTCGCGGACCTGCGTAAAACCGACATCGAGTATGCCGCCAACTCCATCGCCGCCAACGTGCCATACATAAAAACTCACCCGCAGTTGGTGGAGAACTTTCTCAAAGGTTACGTCGAGTCGCTTTATTTCTTCCGGTCGCAGAAGGAGCGAACCATTGCCGGTATCATAAAATTTCTCAAGCTCAACGATCGCTCTCGCGCCGAGGAGGGTTACGAATATTATTATGACCTGATGCCGGTTGTGCCGTATGCCAGCGCGGCGGGCATCAAGAGCGTCTTGCAAAACTTGGCGCCGAGCCAGCCAAAGGCGGGGACCGCCAACCCGGAAGATTTTTACGACAACAGTTTTCTCAAACGAATCGAAGAAAGCGGATTCACCAAATCGTTCGCCATGCGCCGCTAAAAAGGGCAGCGGCCACCAAGCTCAGCAAGTAGATAGATTACGACGGATTTCAAAAAGCTGTAGGCACAAGATCACTAAGCCGTGACCCCGAACGGGCGCGACACATGAGGAGGAAAATGATCATGAAATCGGTCGCGCAAATTGGATTTATCGTGGCGCTGCTGCATTCGATCGTCGGGGCGCCGCAGGGCTTCGCCCAAACTAGAGCGCTGAAGAAAATCAACTGGGGCGTGACTTCGCTCTCAGCGTCCAACTGGATTCCGTGGGTTGCTAAGGACGCGAAGATTTACGAAAAAAACGGTCTCGACGTCGAGTTGATTCTAGTCAAAGGCTCGGGGCAGACCTCGACCGCGATTCTTGGCGGAAGTCTCTTCGGCGCGCCCGTCGCTCTGCCGACCGTAATGTTGGCTGATCTCGGCGGCGCGGATCTGGTCAACATCGCCCATACAGTTCCTGGGGTTCAAAGCAAGCTGCTGGTGAAGCAGGAAATCAAAAGAGCTGAAGACCTCAGAGGAAAAAAAATCGCCACCTCTAGTTTGGGCTCTCTCGGCGATTTTCTCTTCAAGTACATCATGCGGAAGCACGGCTTGGATCCGAATCGCGACGTGGTCTGGATTTCTATCGGCACGCCGCAGGAGCGGCTTCAGGCGCTTGCGTCCGCGGTGGTCGATGCCGCCGACCTCTCCTATCCGGTTGACGCTCAGGGCGAACGGATGGGATTCAAAGTCCTCTTCGATGCGCGAAAAGAAGTGGTTTATCCTTCCATGTCCGTCGTCACGCGGCGCAGAAACATCCAGGACGATCGAGACACTGTCATGCGCATGGTCCGCTCGCATGTCGAAGGGATTGCATACTTCAAAACCCACAAGGACTTCAGCATGAAGGTCTTGAGCAAGTATCTACGGGTGAACGACCGAGACTTGTTGGAGGGCTCATACGAGATCTTTACGCAGGACTTTATCTCTGTGCCTTATCCAATCACCAAAGGTCTGGAAGCAACTTACGACTATGTCGCGCAAACGCGGCCCGAGATTCGTAACCGGAAACCTGACGATTTCGTGGATCCGAGCTTCATCGCTGAGTTGGACAAGAGTGGTTTTATCAAGAGGCTGTACGAAGGCAAATGACAACCGAGATCAGCAAGACGCAGGGATTTAGTATGCAATTTCGGCTGCGATTCTGCGGATCAGCGTTAATCATTTCCCTTCTCGTTCTGTACTCCACGGCCGTTGCGCAAGAGCGTCCGCTGAAGAAAATCACCTGGGGTATGACCGCCCTGACGGCGTCCATGTGGATACCCTGGCTGGCCAAAGAAGCAAGAATTTACGAGAAGAACGGCCTCGACGTAGAGATTATTTTATTGCGTGGATCGGGGCAGAGTTCGCAGGCGCTCCTGGGCGGCAGCTTGTTTGCTGCGCCTGTGGCTTTGCCACAGGTGATGTTGGCAGATCTCAATGGCGCGGACTTGGTGAATGTCGCCCACACGATTGCGGTGGCGAGCAGCAAGTTGGTGGTAAAGCCGGAGATCAGAAAACCGGAAGATCTCCGAGGCAGGAAGATCGCGACTTCGAGCATCGGTTCGCTCGGTGATTTTTTGTTCCGCTACGCGCTGCGCAAGTACGGCGTAAATCCTGATCGCGAGATTACCTGGCTTTCGATTGGGACCAATGCGGAGCGTCTCCAAGCTCTGCTGACCGGTGCGATCGATGGCGCGGATGTCGCTTATCCCGCTGACATACAGGCCGAGCGCAAGGGATACCGCGTGCTGATCGATGCCAGGAAGGAAATCACCTTTCCGACTACGTCCGTGGTGACTCGCCGTAAAACCATTCGAGAGGATCGCGACACCGTGATGCGCTTCGTGCGTTCACATGTCGAAGCCATCGCCTTTCACAAACAGAATAAAGAATTCAGTCTGAAAGTTTTGACGAAGTACGTAAGAACCACCGATCCCGAGTTTTTGGAAGGCTCCTATAACATGTTCAAGCAGGATTTCATCGCCGCGCCCTATCCGATCACCAAAGGGCTGGAACCGACTTATGATTACGTCGCTCAAACCCGGCCGGAGATCCGCACACACAAACCGGAAGAGTTTGTCGACCCGAGCTTTATCGCGGAGCTGGATAAAACCGGATTTATCAAGCGACTCTACGAACAGAAGTGAATTGAGGTGGTACGGTAACTTACCTTCGTTCCGTTCACTCACTCGCCCTGAAGCAGCGTCAGAATTCGATAAATCATCAATCACTCATCGGTAGGGTAGTATTCATTGCCTTGCCTCGATCAGCAAATCAAAGCTTGTATCCTTTCTAGTTAAGACGAGTCTGTCGTTCTTCGCTTGTTCAACCATCCGCTCGGCGTTTCCAGTAAATCATAGCGCTGCTCAACGAGCACACTCGGCTAAATAGCCGAACCTAATCGTCGCAATCGAGCTTTGGCGCATGGAAAGCCGTTGCCGCCTCTGATGAGCAATGAGTAATCATTTCGGGCGGGCTCGCTGGATCTATGGATCCAGGCTGTGTGCGGTGTTTAAAACAACACGCTTGCGAGTTGCAATCTCATCTTGACAGGTGAAGAGGTTTCATCTACAGCTCGGCAAACATTACACACCACTGGTTCCATGATGAGAATATTGACGATAGTCGTTCTGCTTGTTGGATTCAGCTCGCTGGGATCAGGCGCGCCCATCGCCGCCGAATCGAAGAGACTCCCGGAGTGGGACAAGGCGTTAGAAGACGCAAAGATTGAAGGAAAGATCGTGCTGGCGATTCCACCGGCGACGGAGCTACGCACGGCGCTCGAGCCTTTGCTGAAGCAGAAATTCGGCATCGAAGCCGAGCTGGTCTCTGCACCCGGACCGAAGAACGCGAGCCGAATTGCGGCCGAGAAAAAAGCTGGAGTCAATTACTTTGACGCCATTATCTGCGGCACGGGTACGGCGATCGGACTCGCTTACGATGGCATGCTCGAACCGATAGAGTCGTTTTGGATCCTTGCGGAAATCAAAGATCCAAACCAATGGTGGGGCGGCCACATCTGGGAAGATAATCTTAAAAGCAAGAAATTTCTTTATTCGTTTCTCGCTGATGTGAGCACGCATAGCACCTGGTACAACACGAGCTTGGCCAAGCCGCAGGAACTCCGTTCATTCGATGATTACCTCAACCCGAAATGGAAAGGGCGCATAGGTTTCAGCGACCCGCGCGTGCCCAGCTCCGGCCAGTCGATCTGGTCATTTATGTGGGAACAGCGCGGCGAGGACTTTTTGAGGAAGTTGGTGGAGCAGGATCTGTTTTTAACGCGCGATTTGCGTCAACTGGCGGACGCTCTCGCCAAGGGCAAACTTGCGCTCGCTTTCGGTCTGGGTCGCAGCCAAACCGAGCCCTTCGTCAAAGCCGGACTGCCGATCAAGCCGGCGCCCGTAACTAAGGAAGGCTTACCCGCGAGCAATGCGTTCGGTGTGCTGGGCGTGATTAAAGATCCGCCCCACATCAACGCGACAAAGGTCTTTGTCAATTGGTTTCTCGGGAGAGAGGGGCAGGACTGGTACAGTCGAATCATGCAAAACGGCACGAGACGGCTCGACGTGAACACAAAGTGGTTAAAAGATCTTGGCATTTCGGCAGCTAAGGACGCGTTAACCGTGCAAGAATACCATCGAGTACGAAATCATCTCGAAGATAAGTATACCAACGTGCGTGTGCCGGCGGGCAAGTTTGCTGAAACGATACTGCGTTAAATGATTTACAGCTGTTGCGGAGGATTGGATGAAGTCTATGTCAATGCTTTTGGGCAGTGTTGTCGTTTGGCTACTGGCATTAATGACAATCGCCCATAGCGCGTCAGTGGAAGAGATCGCACTTTACAACAAGCAGGACCGCCAAAAATTTCTGGTCGAGGGCGCAAAGAAAGAAGGCAAGGTTTCGTGGTATACGTCTTTGATCGTCGACCAGGTGGTCCGCCCCGTCAAGGAAGCATTTGAAAAGGAATATCCGTTTCTGCAGGTGGAGTACTTCCGCGGCAATTCCGAGCGCTTGGTACAAAAAATGTTCGCCGAGTACCAAGGCAAGCGCTACGAGGTCGATATCGTTGACGGTACCGTTACGGCTCCGATGGTCAAAAAGGGTGGCTATTTGCAGCGCTTTTACTCGCCATACATGGCGGAGTATCCAGCGGAATTGAAAGATCCGCAGGGATATTGGGGTGTGAGCAACGTCTATTATTTTGCACTCGGGTACAACACGCGCATGGTGAAACTCAATGAGGTTCCGAAGACATACGAGGATCTGCTCAACCCGCGCTGGAAAGGCCAGATGATGTGGTCCACCAGCCGCGGCTCCGGCGCGCCGATGTTTATCGGCAACATCTTTCAGAGTATGGGGTTGGAAAAAGGGAAAGCTTATCTGCAGCGGCTTAAAGCGCAAAACGTTGCGAAGACCACGGCGAGCGCTCGCCAACTGCTCGACCTGGTCATTGCGGGCGAGTATCCATTGGCGCTGCATATTTTCAATCATCATGCGCACATCAGCAAAACCGCCGGAGCGCCAGTCGACTGGTACCCCTTGGAGCCCGCCTCCGCGACGATCAACACGCTTTCTCCGGTGACTCGTGCGCCGCATCCTTATGCGGCGATGCTGCTGATTGACTTCATTTTGTCGGAAAAAGGCCAGAAAGTCTTTCAAGCCGTCAACTACCTTCCGTCTCATCCGAAAATCCCTGCCAAACAGTCGGATCTCAAACCGGGCGGCGGTCGATTCACCCGAGCTCTCTACTTCACGCCGGATTTACAACTGAACGAAGGCAATGCCTGGGCGGAATATTTCGAGAACAATTTTCTGCGCTGAATTGCTCTCGCGCGATCTTCTTGCTTGTGGCTATTACCTTGACAAGTGAGAACGCTCAGAATAGTTTTCGCGTCAGCATGAGGCTATTTTTGAAATCAATGGAGATCATCAATGGCTAGATCGACGCCTTGGCTAGTTCCAGTTTGCACTGCTCTTTTTGAACTGCTCCTATGGACGGGTGTTTGCCGAGTAGCAGGCGCCGCCAGCGTGGAAGAAATCGCTTTGATGAATCGCGCCGACCGGCAAAAAATTCTACTCGAAGGCGCCAAAAAAGAAGGAAAGATCTCCTGGTACACGACGCTGATCGTCGACCAGGTAGTGCGGCCGGTAAAAGAAGCCTTCGAGAAGGAATATCCATTTCTACAAGTCGAATTTTTTCGCGGCAATGCCGAGCGCTTGGTGCAAAAGATGTTCGCCGAATACCAAGCCAAGCGATACGATGTCGATCTCATCGATGGCACGGTCTCGCCGACCATGGTGCATCGCGCTAATTTATTACAGCGATTTTATTCGCCGGTTCTTGCGGACTATCCGGCCGAGCTAAAAGATCCCCAAGGATATTGGGGCAGCACCAACTTGTATTTTTTCGCCACGGGTTACAATACGCGCATGGTGAAGCCCAATGAAGTACCGAAAACTTACGAGGATCTGCTCAACCCGCGCTGGAAAGGGCAGATGATGTGGTCGACGAGCCGCGGTTCAGGCGCTCCCATTATGATCGGCACCATTCTGAACACCATGGGACCGGAGGCCGGCAAAGCGTACCTGCAAAAACTCAAGGCACAAAACATCGCCAAGAGCACTGCCAGCAACCGACAGATTCTGGATTTGACGATCGCCGGCGAGTATCCGTTATCGCTCCACATCTTCAATCACCACGCCTACATCAGCAAAAGCGCCGGTGCACCCGTGGATTGGCAGCCGCACGAACCCGTGACGGCGACCATTCAGACCATCGCACTGGCGAAAAATACACCGCACCCGCACGCGGCCATGCTTCTACTCGACTTTGTCATGTCGGAGAAAGGTCAGAAGGTGTTTCAGCAGGCGAACTATTTACCGTCGCATCCCAAGGTTCCAGCCAAGCAACCCGACCTCAAACCCGGTGGAGGGCGATTCAAACGAGCCTATTACATCAATCCCGACGTGCAGTACGACAAAGGCAACGAGTGGGTCGAGTATTTCAATAACGTCTTCATGAAATAACCACAGCAACTCTTGTGGCGAAACAACCTTCGACGCAGGCTTACGATTTTTCGCTGAAATCGGCTGGCGCCCGTGCGACACGGAATGCGGCGGCGCTTGGCGCAGCGCTTCATTTTGACGTCGTGACCTGCGTTATGATCGCAGTGTTGCTCGTCACGGGGTATTTGGTTTTACCGCCGCTCTATTCCGTTGTACAAACGAGCCTTTTCACTACGCGGCTCACGGGTGAAATCGACCAGTTCACGCTCCAGTACTATAGGAATTTGCTGACCGAACTTCGCGTCCTCGGTCCGCTTCTCAACACTCTGTATTTTTCTCTCGGTGCTTCCCTATTAGCTACGCTGCTCGGTGGTTCCGTAGCCTGGATTGTCACACGGACCGACGCGCCACTCCGCGGGTTGGGTTATTTCACTGCGTTCGCATCTTTCGGAACGCCATTTATCTTATACACGATTGGCTGGCTTTTGCTTTTGGGCAAAGCAGGGCCGATCAATTCCTGGCTCAAAGCCTGGCTCGATCAGAGCGGCCCAGTGATCAACGTCTATTCGCTGCTCGGCATGATCTTCATCGAATCATTGCTCTGGTCGCCATTTGTATTTCTCATGCTTGCGGCGGCTTTTCGATCCATGGACCCGTCGCTCGAAGAAGCCTCTGCGGTATGCGGCGCACGACTTTGGCAAACCATGCGCCGGGTCTCGCTGCGCTTGATGCTGCCTGCCTTCTTCTCAGTGGTTCTGCTGATTTTTATCCGGTCGTTCGAGTCGTTTGAAATTCCGGCGTTGGTAGGCTTGCCCGGGGACATCCGAGTGCTTACGACGTCGATTTATCTCGATGCGCAGAAGCTGCCGCCGCAATACGGCAATGCCGGTGCATTCTCCGTCTTACTCATGTTCATGGTGGCGGCTACCCTCTATCTCTATTTTCGGATCACCCGCGAGGGCGATCGCTTCCACACCGTTACTGGAAAGGGATATCGACCGGCTGTGATTCACCTCGGCCGGTGGCGTTACCTCGCGGCCAGCGGATTGTTTTTGTATGCCGTTGTGCTGCTGGTGCTGCCATTCTTAATCATCCTCTGGGCATCGCTCCTGCCCTTTTACATTCAGCCGTCCTTCGAAGCGCTCGGGAAATTCACCCTAAAAAATTACATTACCGCGCTGCATTTTCCAAAAATCACCGATTCTATCAAGAACAGCATTCTTCTCGGAGTAGGCAGCGCCAGCGCGGTCATGGTCCTGACCCTGTTTGCTTCCTGGCTGCTGGTTCGGACCAAGATTCGCGGCCGCTGGCTCCTCGACTTATTGACCACGCTGCCGCTGCTATTTCCCGGCATCGTCATGGGGCTTGCGATCCTTCGCTTCTATCTGTTTGTACCGATTCCTGTGTACGGGACGTTATGGATTCTATGGATCGCGTTCATCACGCGCTACATTCCATACGGGATTCGCTATACGCATTCAGGGCTCTTGCAGTTGCACAAGGAACTCGAAGAGGCGTCTTACGTCTCGGGGGCGTCGTGGTCGCGATCCATGCGGCGTATCGTGTTGCCGTTGATCACGCCGTCGTTTTTGGGCGGCTGGGTATTTATTTTTCTTCTCTCCGCTAAGGAACTCTCCATGTCGGTTTTGCTAGTGAGCCCGCAGACACCGGTAGTCTCAGTGGCAATCTTCGAGCTCTGGGAAAACGCTCAGGTCGGCGAGTTAGCGGCATTCGGCGTCATCTGGTCGGCCATCCTAGTTTCAGTCGCGATCATTTACTACTTGATCGCGCGGCGTTACGGTGTGCAGCAGAGCTGAGAATAGCATGACGAGCAATTCCCCAAGTCGACGGTAGAGTCAAGGCGCCCTTGTCCACAAAGTCGCTGGGGAGCTTCCCATCCAAAAGCTGCATCGTGATCTGGTTCATCGTCATGGTCTGGGTCCACCATGCCTTTGCTCAGACGTCGTCGTCTCGTGTTCCACTGGGGGCGAAAGATTTCTTAGAATATTGGGCCGCTGGTCGTTTGCTTTTGTACGGTGGCAATCCATATTCGCCCGAAGAGCTTTTCCAGTTACAGAAAGAAGCAGGTTGGACGGATTCCGTACCGGTAATCATGTGGAATCCCCCTTGGACACTATCAATTACGGCGCCATTCGGTGCTTTTAGCTATACGACAGGGCAATTTTTTTGGCTTTTGTTCCAGATAGCTTTGGTCTTTTTCTCAGTCCAACAGCTCTGGCGTATTTATGGCGGCGCAGGACCATCTCGATTTGTGTGGGTACTACCCGTCACCTTCGTGTCGACGACGTTCGCCTTCATAAGCGGCCAGATTAGTCCGGTTGTGCTCGCAGGATTGACGGGATTTCTATATTTCCAGCATCGGAAAAATTTTTTCGCCGCTGGTGGTTCAGCGGCTTTTCTTACAGTAAAGCCGCATCTTTTATATCTATTTTGGATCGTGTTTGCGCTTTGGGTATGGAGAGAGCGGCAATGGCGCATTCTTTCGGGACTCTTGGTGCTGGGATACAGTCTTGCGACGATTCCTCTGTTGTTAGATTCACATGTCTACTCTCAATATGTCGCACTCTATAAGATCGCCGATATACCCAGACCGCTGGACTGGCTGACGCCGACGCTGCGCACCGCAACGAGGGTCTTCATCGGACCGGGTCATCTTTGGCTACAGTCCGCGCCGTCTATAGCGGGTGTCGTATGGATCCTATTTCATTGGTACCGTCATAAGGATCAATGGGAATGGCTGGATCAGTTGCCCGGTGTTGTGTTGGTGTCAGTCGCGACCAGCTTTTTTGCCTGGACCTATGATCAGGTCGTATTTTTTCCAGCGATCGTCGCAGCGGCGATTTGGATTAGGCAGCAATCAACTGATTGGCATAATTTTTGGTCCGTCCGCATCTACCTATTCATAAATTTTTGTCATGCGGTTTTCAGAATATGGGTCGCCGACGAGCTTTGGTACTACTGGTTAGCACCCTCGCTTTTGCTGACCTACGTGATTTTTCTTTGGGAGAAACAACAAGGCAGGGCGGCTGAGGCGCTCTGAAGAAACATAAAATTGCGAGTATGATCCGGGCAGGATTTACAGTTCGTGGGGCAGACGGTGCTGTGTTGAAGCATCATTGCTATTGCAGACCTAGCTTCGGCTCCGGTCCTGAAAGGATGCCAGTAATGGAGTATTTCACGTCCAAGGCGAGCGTAATCCTTTGGATTCTGATTGTGCTAAGCCTGCTTTCTCCTTGCGCGTATTCACAACAACAAACGCTTGCTTTTAGTTCGGTCGATTCACCCAATGCTAACTGGTACATCGCCAAGGAAAAGCAATTTTACAAGAAATACGGCGTCGATGCCGAGCTGATCTATATTCCTTCCTCCACCACGACCATTTCGGCCGTGGTTGCCGGCTCCGTCGCGGTCGGCAACATTTCCGGTGGTGCAACGGCGAACGCGGCGGTGGGAGGCGCGAGTGTAGTGGCCATAGGGTGTTTCATCAACACACTGCCCTATGAACTGATCGTGCACGAAGCAATTCGCTCGGCACAGCAACTCAAGGGTAAGAGCGTTGGGATCAGTCGAGTCGGAAGCTCTTCCGATGTAGCGGCTCGCGTGCTTTTGAAGGAATTGAAGCTCGAACCGGATAAAGACGTCGCGATCCTGCAAGTGGGTGGTTCGACTGAAAGAGCCGCAGCGTTCCGTACGGGACGGATCGCGGCATTTCCGTCCCCTCCCGGAACGATTCATCTCGCCCAAGGAATGCCGCACCGGGTTTTGGTGAGCACAGCAGATTTTCCGAAAGGATTTCCATTCCCGTATGTGTGCCCGACAACGTCAAAGGCCTATTTGAAGAACAATCGGGATACTTTGAAACGTCTGCTGATGGCGCTGATCGAGGCGACGCACTTCTACAAGACTTACAAAGAAGAAAGCAAAAAGATCTTCGCGAAGTACTCGCGTCAAAACAATGAAGCCTACCTGGAGAGCGCATATCAGTCGAGCAACAAGCTCTTTGAGCAAATTCCGCTGGTTAACCAGGAAGGAATGGAGATACAACTGAAAGAAGCGCTGGTACGAAAAACCTCGAGCTCATTGAAAGTCGATGACATGGTCGATGACAGCCTCGTGGTGGAGCTCGAGAAAGAAGGTTTCATCAGCCGCATCTACAGCCGGTGATTTTCCAGTTGCGCCGCTTTTCGAGTTCACTCAGAATAGCGGTATGAGCTCGGCAATCTTGCTGGCGATCGCCGCTGCTTTGGCGATCCGCATCGCTATGCACTTCTTCGATACAGCTCGGATCAGAGACGAGGTTGAGGCGAAGGGCGGGCGGATGGTTTCCATCAACTGGAATCCGTTCGGGCGAGGTTGGTTTTTCGAGCGAAATGAGCGCCATTACAACGTCACTTACAGGGACCGTTCCGGAGCCACGATCTCCACCAGCTGTAAGACGAGCCTGTTCACTGGAGTCTATTGGGCTGACGGTCCAACTGGCGACGAACCGCCGCGGATTATTCCTCGTCATCATTGTGCAAAGTGCGGCTATGCGATTAATGCCGACTGGCGTGCGTGTCCCAACTGCGGCCACGTCACAACTGCTGCGTAAGTGGTTCCGCGGCGACGGCCTTCCTCGGTGGATTGCCAGTGGGCCGATTCCGGAGTGTATCCAGCCTAGCTGCAATGGCATGGCATGCCTATGAGTCCGCAAGCCCAACAGCGAAATCGCTCAATCCGGCAGATCAAAACGCGCCTGTTCGACGACTTTGTCGATTCCGAGTTGTCGGAACTTACGCAATACAAGCGTTGGCTGCATTCAGGCCTAAGGATCGGCGTAATGGTGGTGCGCGATTTCGTGCAGAATCTGGTGAAGCTTCAGGCCATGGCGTTGGCGTTTGAAACCTTACTTTCACTGGCGCCGCTGTTGGCGGTCGTATTCTCATTACTTAAAGCCTTCGGCGTGCATAACCGCATGGAGCCGGCGCTGGCCGAAGCCCTCGCGCCTCTCGGTGAAAAAGGACAAGAAATTACCGATCACTTGATCGGTTTTGTCGATAAAATGAGCGCGAGTGCGCTAGGTAGCGTCGGATTGGTCACGCTATTCATCACGGTGTTGTCATTGATGAGCACCATTGAAGATTCGTTTAATCATGTTTGGCGCGTGAAATCGCCGCGCAGGCTCGCCCGGCGCTTTAGTGATTATCTGAGCGCGATTGTCGTAGGACCGGTGCTGGTTTTCGCTGCCGTGACGATTACGGCGACGCTTCAAAACAATGCGATCGTACACGCGCTTGCCTCGTTGCAGGCGTTCGGCGCCGTCATTCTGTTTCTCCTGCGCTTGATCCCGTATATCACCCTGTGGGGAGCGTTTACTTTCGTATACATCTTCATTCCGAATACCCGAGTGAGGCTCAGCTCGGCGCTAGTCGGTGGCTTGGTGGCGGCTCTCTTGTGGCAAACGGTTGGTTGGGGGTTCGCGGTATTCGTTACGTCATCGACTCGCTACTACGTCATCTACTCCAGCTTTGCAATCCTCCTGCTATTCCTTCTGTGGCTGCACGTGGGTTGGATGATCGTGCTGTTGGGCGCGCAAGTCGCCTATGCGCATCAGTATATTCATTTTTATCAACGCGAGCATGATCTTCTGGCGCAGAGCACGTCGGGGCGCGAGAAGTTGGCGTTGCAGCTGCTGGTTCTCATCGGGCGGAATTTCTATCAAGGCCTAGATCCGATAAACGTTTTAGAGCTTAGCAATCGGATGCGTCTGCCAGCGGGGGTGATCAAGGAATTACTACAGATGCTCACCCAGACCCGAGTACTCATCTCGCTCGCGGATGAAGAATCGTTCGTGCTTGGCCGCGATCCTCAGAGCATCAGCATAAAGGAAATCCTCGATTCTGTACGGAATGGAGGGAAGAAAGCCAATTTGCTGAGCGATGGAAACCAAGAAGAAAGCCAAGTGAATGAATTGCTCCTCAAAGTTGATCAGTCGGTAAGCAAGGCGTTAGAAGGGCAAAGCTTGGGGACGTTGATCGAAAGGGCCGGCACTCCCGTTCATCGGCTGCCTTGACGGTGTTCCGACGATCTTCTTCTCTCGGCGGGTGAGTTTAGCGCCGAAATAGCCGTTTAAAAAATGAGCTGAACCCTTTTTCGGCGTTCTGCGGCAATCCCGTCTCGAGCAATTTTTCGGCGTTCAAATTTACTGACGGGTTTTCCACCGGCCCATTGATTCTCAAGGGAACGACGATGCGCCCTTGTTTGTCTTTAAAGAATGTAGAAGCTCTGCCGTGGCCCGCGCGGGCGGAAGCCTGCGGCGAAAGCGCGGTGCTGATGGCGAGATCCAATGTGGGCTGATCGAGGGACATTGTGCCGGAGCCAGTGACTTCCAGTTGCGGGTTGAGCAAGTAAAGCCGGGTAAACTCAGCATAACCGCCGCGGAGGATGAAATCGGCCTCCATGATTTTGAACGATGTCGCTTGGCGCTGCTCAGTTTTTGTAAGTCCGATCGTTCCGGTCGCGCGCTCGATTTTTTGGACCAGATCGACATTGGTGAGTTCGCCATCCCGGACAGTAAGCTTGCCTTCGCCCTGCAATCGCCGGCTTACCGCTCCAGAGGTGGACGGAAGCCGAATCGAAACTTCGCCGCTGAGATTTCCTTTCAGGGCGCGCTTGCCACTAACCTGCACGTTTTTGAAAGTCCCATGGGCCTGAGTAAAAGGGCTATTCGACGGTCCAATGACGTTCATTAAGAGATCCATTGGACCGGACATCTCGGTCTCGCGCGGAGCGAATCCGAAGACCGATAATATCTGAAAAATTGCTTTCGCCTCGACATTCGTACCGCGAAGGCTCAGATTCAGCCTGGGTGAGGTAAAAGCGCTGGCGATCTGACCTTCAACTGGAAGGGTCAAGTCATAAATTTTTAAGTGATTATCTTTGAGCTCTAGAACGGATTTTTCCTCATGATAATTGAGCCGTCCTTCCAATGTGACGGTGTCTAGGCCTGGATAACTGAACGAAGCGCGGAACGGAAACGGCGCATCGCTGGCGAAGTCACGCAGCGTGAGATCGATGCCATCGAGTTTGACGTAATTTTGGCCGCGAGTGAGAAGATTAATCTGACCCGCTTTCACGCTGATGTTTTTCGGGAGCAAAACCGGCACGGGCGCGGCTTCGGGTTTGCTAATGTCGGATTTTTTTCTGAAATCGCGCCGAGTTACGGTCGAACTTTTCTTGTTGGTAATGTCGGCATAATTGAACGTGCCATCCGGTTGCTTCACGAGGTTGAAGGCGGGCTTATCAAGGATCAACTCCGTGACATCGAATTGCCCCCTCAGCAACGGCAGAAATTTAAGTCGCAGCCGGACCTGTTCGGCGGAAAAAAACATCTGGTCCGCGAAGGGTGCGTTGTCGAAAATTTTGAGCTGTGACAATTGAATCGAGGGCGTTGGCACAAGCCTCAGCCGGACCTCACCGACATCGAGGCGGCGATTGAGAGATTCTTCGATAAGCGGCAAATACGTCCGCTTGAAATACCCCAAATCGACAAAATGAGGCGCAATTAAGATCACCAACAGCAACAAAAACAGGCCGCCGAAAACGATCCAAGCAGCCCGTTTAAGCGTGCAGCGCCATGTCGGAACCGTGAGGCTTCGTGATGAGACTGACTCGGACATCGTTCGGCTTCCGCAGGCCCTCATTATACGCGATCGTCCGCTGTTTCCAAGAAACGCTGGGTTAGACAAAAACATCAAAGTGCTTGGCGTTTCAATTCTTCCGGTAGCTACGACAGCAACTATTTGTTAGCATGCGGGCCCTAAAGGGATCATCGCCGATTTGGAACTCGCACTCGAAATCCTGCCGCAAGTCCTTCTCGACGGCGTGGTGTTGGGATTTATGTATGCTTTGATCGCCCTAGGCTATACCATGGTCTATGGCGTTTTGGAGTTCATCAATTTTGCCCACAGCGAGATCTTCGTTCTCGGCGCGTTTGTTGGAGTCGAAGCGTTGCTGCTGCTGCAGAGCGGGGGTTATCTGGCTAGCGTTCATCCCGCAGTTATTCTTCTGCTCGTGATGATCACCGCCATGGTGATCAGTGGTGTGGCAGCGATGGCGCTCGAGAGGATTGCCTATCGTCCGCTGCTTGGCGGGCCGCGGCTGGTGGCGCTGATTTCCGCGATCGGCGCTTCGTTTTTTCTACAAGATGCCCTGCGATTATTTGAAAGCTTGTGGCGAAATAGCTTTTACCTATCCTATCCGACGCTTGATTTTCTTGAGCGTGCCATGCCGCTTGGCTCTGATCTAGTGATCCCGCTCAAGTCCGTTCTGGTAATCGTGACGGCATTGTTGATGCTGGTCGGGCTGCAGTTCTTCGTCAACCGGACAAGATTGGGCATGGCCATTCGGGCGGTGGCCCAGGATCCGGAAACCGCTTCATTGATGGGGGTGCCGGTCCATTCGGTAATCGCGCTAACGTTTTTCGTCGGTGGCTCTCTCGGAGGTCTCGCGGGAGTGTTGTTCGGCATTCACTACAGCTTAGTCAACCCGTATAGCGGCTTTGTTCCAGGCATGAAGGCTTTTACCGCAGCCGTTCTCGGCGGCATCGGCAATATTCCGGGCGCCATGCTGGGCGGAATGCTGCTCGGGCTCTTGGAAGCTTTCGCGGCTTCCTATTTGTCGCTTGTGACCAATGGTGCGTTCGGCGCCGAATACAAAGACGTCGTGGCCTTCCTGATATTGATCCTGATTTTGATTTTTCGCCCAAGCGGACTATTGGGCGAGGCTGTGCGGGAGAGCAAGGCGTGAAGGGGCCCGTCGCAACGGCTGGCGTCTGGGTCGCGATCCTTGCGAGTTTTTTTCTGGCGCATCACTTTCCCCAATCCGCGCTAGCTTTTCTCCTCTTCGAAGGCTCTTTGCTGGCGATCTATTACGCGCCTATTGAGCAGAGCTTAAAGACTTTTCTCGGCGCCTTGGTGCTGCTGGGATTGATGCCGATTCTGGGATTCGTGAACGGTTATTATCTCGAAGTCGCGATTCAGATCGGCATTTATGTCGCCTTGGCGCTCGGGCTCAACATCGTCGTCGGTTTCGTGGGGTTGCTAAATTTAGGCTTCGTCGCTTTCTACGCGATCGGTGCTTATCTGTGGGCGATCTTCGGTTCGCCTCAGGCGAATGCTTTTATTGCAGGCGGCTTATTTCCACTATCGCCGAATTGGTTTTTTATTTTTCTGGTGTTGAGTATTGCGGTCGGCGCACTGACGGGCGTGCTGCTGGGCCTTCCCGTACTACGCTTGCGCGGCGATTATCTCGCGATTGTGACGTTGGGTTTCGCCGAAGTGGTGCGCGCGTTGGTGAATAATCTGGACAAGCCGATTAACTTGACCAATGGGCCGCGCGGGATCGCGCCGATCAGCAAACCGCCGCTGTTTTTTGAACCGGTACTCCAATGGGCTGGGCTCCAGGTTGCGGACGCCACGCTCTATCCACTCTATTTTTATTTCCTTGTTTTGATCATGGTTGGGTTAATTATTCTCGTCACCCGGCGTTTAGAAAGCTCGCGCATCGGGCGCGCATGGAAAGCCATTCGCGAGGATGAAGTCGCCGCCAGCGCGATGGGCGTGCCCGTGGTGCGAATGAAGCTCCTCGGCTTCGCCGTCGGTGCATCCTTCGCTTCAGCCGTGGGTGTGCTGTTTGCCGCCAAGCAGGTTTTCATCAATCCGGAAAGCTTTACTTTCATGGAGTCGATCGGTGTTTTGGCAATGGTTATTTTAGGGGGCATGGGTTCTATTCCGGGAGCGATTGTCGGCGCCACAGGTGTAACGATACTCAACTTACAGCTGCTCAAGAGCTTATCGATCTGGCTCAATAATTTGCGCCAATCCGGTGCCGAGCTGACGATTCCTTTACTCGGCAGCTACCCATTCAGCCAATTGCCAGCGCAATTCGAGCCCGCGAAATATGAGAGGATGGTATTCGGTCTCATTCTGATCATCATGATGATCTTCCGTCCTCAAGGGATACTGCCGCCCGGATACGAGCGGAAGAAATAGCATGGCATTGTTAGAGCTTCGTGCCATTTCGAAACGGTTCGGCGGGTTGCAAGCGCTGGCTAATGTGAGCTTAGCACTGGACGATGGCATGATCGCTTCATTAATTGGACCCAACGGCGCGGGGAAAACCACCCTATTCAACACTTTGACCGGGCTGTATCGACCCGATCAGGGTGAGATCGTCTTTCGCAAACGATCGCTCGTCGGTCTCAAGCCGGAAAATATCACCGCTGCAGGCATCAGCCGCACGTTTCAAAATATCCGGCTGTTTTCCGATATGACGGTTCTGGACAATGTGCTGGTCGGAATGCATGCACGGCTGCAGACTAGCTTGCCGGCCATTCTGTTAAGATCCAAAGCGTTCCATGCGCAGGAACGTCAGGCGCGAAGCAGAGCGCTGGAGTTGGTAGAGCTTACGGCTCTGCACGGACGAGAGCACACGTGGGCCGGGCAATTATCGTACGGTGAGCAGCGGCGGTTGGAGATCGCCAGAGCATTAGCGGCAGGACCGGAAATCTTGCTCCTCGATGAACCGACGGCGGGCATGAACGCTCAGGAAGCGCAAAGCCTGATGGCTCTCTTCAAAGAGCTGATCGGAAATTACGTCAAGGCGATCCTGCTGATCGAACACAATATGCGAGTGGTCATGGGGATTTCGCACTGGATTCACGTACTGGATTACGGCGAAAAAATCGCGGAAGGAAATCCTGACAAGGTGCGGCGCGACCCGCGCGTCATCGAAGCTTATCTTGGGCAAGGTACGTGGGCTCCCGATGCTCGAGATTAGGGACGTTCATGTTTATTACGGCGCCATTCATGCGCTGAAAGGGGTAGCGCTTACGGTGCAGCGCGGTGAGCTCGTGACATTGATTGGCGCCAACGGCGCAGGCAAAACCACAACGTTGAAAACGCTGTCTGGTCTATTACGGCCGGAGCGAGGCGCGATTCTTCTCGAAGGAGAGACGCTAGATAAAACTGAAGCCCATGAAATTGTGCGTCGAGGCGTTGCTCACGTGCCGGAAGGCAGGAAAATCTTCCCACGTTTTACAGTGCTCGAAAATCTCAATATCGGCGGCTACGTCCGTCACAAGGCCGCACTCGCGCCGGAGCGTGATTTCGTCTTTCAAATGTTTCCGCGCTTAAAAGAACGGCAAAAACAATATGCGGGCACGCTTTCGGGAGGCGAACAGCAGATGCTTGCGATTGGCCGGGCGCTGATGGCCAAACCCAAACTTTTGCTACTCGACGAACCGTCGATGGGACTTGCGCCAAAAATTGTCGAGCAGATCCTCGAAACCATCCGCACGATCAATCGAGCCGGGGTTACCGTCCTCTTGGTAGAACAAAACGCGGCTATGGCGCTGGCGATTTCGCATCGCGGCTATGTCCTGGAGACCGGGCACGTAACTCTCCAAGGTACGGCGAGCGAGCTGGCGGGCAACGATTTAGTGAGGCAGGCTTATCTCGGCGGATAAGGATCGCTGCATCTTTAAAGAGCAGTGACGAAACGTTAGACTCAACTGCAATGCAATACCAGACTCGGCAAATGATGTTCGGTCCGGGAAGCGTGACCCCGGCCGTCAAGTTCCTCCTGATCGCCAACACGGCTGTCTTCGCCGTGCAAACAGTCCTTGGCGCCGCCACAGATTACCAGTTGACACTTTACTTCGGTTTAGTGCCGCCACTGGTTCTCCATGAATTTTATATTTGGCAGCTTTTTACTTACCAGTTTTTGCACGGCGGACTGCTGCATATTCTATTCAACATGCTCGCTGTGTGGATGTTTGGCTGCGATCTCGAGCGGCGCTGGGGCAGCAGTTTTTTTCTGCGTTATTATTTCATCACGGTGATCGGCGGCGGTATTCTCAATACGCTGTTCGTGCCCAATCAGATGGGACCGAGTATCGGCGCGTCGGCCGGAGTTTACGGTATTCTGCTCGCGTACGGTTTGATTTATCCGAACCGCATTGTGTACTTCTATTTTCTTTTTCCAATCAAGATGAAACACTTTGTGTGGATCATCGGTGCGATCGCGCTTTATTCTTCCATCACGGCGAGTCAGGGAGGCATCGCCCACCTGGCGCATCTCGGTGGCATGGTGTTCGGCTACGTTTATCTGCGCGGTTTCAATCCTTGGGAATGGTTTAAAGATTATCGCGATCGCCGCCGCCTCGCGCGACTCAAGCGGCGCTTTCAGCTACATACCGGCGGCAAAGATGACGATCGCGGAAGAATGTTTCATTAGAGAGCTTGTGAGCGTCTTACACATTTTGCCCTGTGATCCGCTTCAGGTCAAAAGTACCTCCCGATTTCCTGATCCGCTTTTTTCAGCGCGCAACTGACTGAGTATCCGCGCGACAGATAGATAGATAGAGCCTCAGCCCAAGTTACTCCCTAAGCCGCCTAGCAGAACTTAGCGCATTGCAGTGGGCGCTACTTGCTGATTTGCCTGCCCGTGCGCAGATTGTCTTCGTTCGCTCCTGCTGAACATTAAAAGGTTGGTTCCAGTGTCGGAGTGCTCAACGCCAACGGTTTTTCGTTTTGCGCTCTTGGGTCGATGTGATACGAATTAAAAGTTATGCGTGGCGCTGGAGCGCTGCGCCGGACTGCATATGGCGGACAGGAACTTTACACCTTCGGAGCTCTACGAAGCTTGGCGCGTGCTATCGCTGGACGAGCGTATCGAAGGATTTGAATTTTTAAAGCGCGACGACGCGGATGATTTCTTTTTGCAGTTGAGCGCGGGCGATCGAGCCGAATTGCTGCTGGCGCTGCCTCCCGGCGAACGGCGCCTATGGATGAGACTCTTGGCGCCCGATGATGCCGCGGACGTTGTGCAGGAGGCTCCTGTCGAAGATCGTGAAAGTTTGCTGGGCTTGCTCGATGTGCAGACCCGAAGGGAAGTGAAGGGTCTTCTGGACTACGCCGAGGACGAAGCCGGCGGCTTGATGAATACGCGCTATTCGCGCCTACGCGCGGATATGACCGTGGACGAGGCCATCAGCTATCTCCGTAAAGACGCGCGCATGCGAGAGAAGACGGTTTACTACGTGTTTGTGGTCGACGCGCAGGAGCACCTGCTCGGCGTCGTCTCGTTCAGAGATCTGCTGGTATCTCCGGGCGACAAGTTGGTGCGCGATGTCATGCGCAACGAGGTTATTTCCGCTCCTGAAGATTTAGACCAAGAGGCTTTGAGCAAGCTCTTCATGCGGCACCATCTCTTGATGATACCGATCGTGGATGCGGAGGGGCGAATCAAGGGCGTCGTCAACGTCGACGATATCGTCGACGTCGTCCAAGAGGAAGCGACCGAGGACATCCAAAAAATCGGCGGCGTGGAGACCCTTGAGGGGCCGTATCTCCAGGTGCCGCTGTTGATCATGATTCGTAAACGCGCCGGCTGGTTGGCGGCGCTGTTTCTGGGTGAAATGCTCACCGCCACTGCGATGGGACAATTCGAGACTGAAATTGCTCGCGCTGTGGTGTTGGCGTTGTTCGTGCCGTTGATCATCAGCAGCGGCGGCAATTCAGGCTCACAAGCCACCACCCTGGTCATTCGCGCGATGGCGCTCGGCGAAGTTCGGCTGCGTGATTGGTGGCGTGTCATCCGTCGTGAGGTCGTGACCGGCTTGGGATTGGGTGCGATCCTCGCTTGTATTGGCCTAGCTCGTATCCTCCTTTGGCAGTTTTTATTCAATGCGTATGGCGAGCACTATTTTCTAGTTGCGCTGACCGTTGCCTTGAGCCTCGTCGGCGTTGTCCTATGGGGTTCACTCGCGGGCTCCATCCTACCATTCATTTTGCGCGGTCTTGGGTTTGACCCGGCAAGTGCCTCGGCGCCGTTTGTGGCGACTTTGGTCGACGTGACGGGGCTAGTAATTTACTTCACCATCGCCGCAGGAGTGCTGAGCGGCACATTGCTCTAGCGTCCTCCGCAAGCGCAATTCGTTGCGCGTTCTGTCACCGCTTTTCCGGTCTGTTCTCTTGGGTTAAGATCTTTTCGGTTGTAAATCTTTATGGATCGAATTGCCGGCGAACTGGCCAGAATTATAGGGAGCGAGCGGATTTTCGTCGATCCTTCTCAACTGGACGAGTTTTCCTGGGACGCCCTGAGTGAAGGGCGAATTCACCCACACCACAGGCCCGAGCTGCATCGCCCGACTTGCATTGTAAGACCACAATCCACCGAGGAGGTTCGCCGAGTCGTTGAATTTGCTAATACGGAAATCGTCTCCGTGGTGCCGTTCGGAGGCGGGTCCGGTTTGATGGGAGGTGCGTTGTCGATTCGGCCCTGTGTGGTCCTCGATCTGCGTCAGATGAACCGCATCATCAATGTCGATACCGAAGCGCATACGGCGCGAGTCGAAGCCGGTGTTGTTCTTGAATCGCTGGAGACGACTTTGAGCCAAACGGGTTTCATCCTCGGCCACGATCCTTGGACCGTGCCTGTCGCTACAATCGGCGGTGCGATTTCTACTGACAGCGTCGGCTATCGCGCGGGTATTTATGGTTCCATGGGTGAACAGGTACTCGGTTTGGAAGCGGTCTTGCCGAACGGTGAGATTCTGCGCACGCCGCCAGTATCGAAGCGATCGGTAGGAGTCGATCTGAACGCTCTTCTGATCGGCGGTGAAGGCTGCTTCGGGGTTGTTACAGAGGCGACGATTCGGATTTTTCCAAAACCTGAGGCACGGGTCTTCTGCGGCTTTCTATTTTCTTCCTTTGAGCAGGGTTTTATCGCGATTCAGAACTTGTTTCACAAACGCGTGCGGCCGGCGCTGCTCGATTATGGCGATGATGAGGACGAGCATAAACCTGGAGCGCTCTTATATCTGGTTTTCGAAGGCAATGAGCGGGTCGTCGCTGCGGAGTCGGAGCTCGCGATCAAAATCTGCTCTGATCACGGCGGCAAATCCCTTAGCCGAGAGGAGCCTGAACGGTTTTGGCTCGAAAGGCACGATATCGCGCGCCGCTTTATGGAAAACCGCCAGCAACGGCGTGAGCGAGGCCGCGACGGAATTTATCGAGACTGGATCCATGTGGCGCTGCCAGCCTCGAAAGTTCTCCCATTCAGACGGGCAGCGCAGGATGTAATTCGGCAGCGCGGGGTCCTTCTCCAGGAGAGCGGGCTATGGGTGCAACCCGAGCTCTTTTCGATGAGGCTAGGTGCCGAAGATGGTTCCTTGCCAAACGCACAGTTGGCACTTGAGGAGACCGTAGAATCATTGCTTCGTCTTGCGCAGCAGATGGGTGGCTCGATGGAGTATACCCATGGCGTCGGGATCAAACTCGCACCGCTCATGGCTAGTGAGCACGGCTATGGGCTGGAAGTCATGCGTCAGATCAAGCGGGCAGTCGATCCGAGAAATATTATGAATCCAGGCAAAATGGGTCTTTAACGACAGAGAGTTACGCGAGTGGAGAGAGCAACGTCGGAAAAGAGTAGATGGTTGCCATGGGATAGCGTCACCGTGAGAAACGGCTTTGACAACGGGTGAAAATCAATATAGATAAATAGAGGCAGTTTGGAGTGAACAGATTAAGACTCAACCGATATCTTTCCGCTAGCGTCCATCGATAGAAATGCACCCCAAAGGGTGCATTTTTTTTATTTGGAGGGTCAAGACTTGCAAGCACAGATCGAAATTTTGGCATCGTTACAAACTGTTGATCGGGAAATCAAAGAGCAAACCAGCCGGAAACAGAAATTGCTCGATGAGTTACGCGTCATGGAAAAGCAGATTCTGGTCAAGAAAGGGGAAATCGACGGAGTAAAAGCGGTGCATGCCGAAAAGGAAAAGCTGCGCGCCGAAAAAGACCGCGTATTGCAGGACGAAGGTCGAAAAGCAATGGACAAACGAATGCGCATGAATCGCATCAAAAACGTCAAGGAATTGCAGGCTCTTCAGCGTGAAATCGAGCTCATGAGACAAACCAACGGTGAGCTCGAAGAGGAGCTCATCAAGATCATGCAGGAAATGGACCAGATTAAAACACAGATGCAAACCAAGGAAGCCGAAATCGCTGCGATGCAGCAAGAATGGCAAAACAAACAAAACGAGCTACAATCGGAGATCACTGGGATCGATGCTGCTGTTTCCGAGGCAGCAAGCCGCCGGCAAAGCATCGCAGCACAGGTGACGGGTGATTTGATTTCGCGTTATGAACTAATTTTCTCTCGTCGCGGCGGCACGGCAGTCGTAGAAGTAGCGGGAGGAATCTGTCAAGGTTGCTACATGAATCTTCCGCCGCAACTATGGAATGAAATCATTCGGAACGAAAAGCTTCATTTATGTCCAAGCTGCCAACGGATCCTTTTCGTCAAGCCTCGTGCTGAATAGCGCCGTTACAAACACCGGCGGAAGATTTTCTTCCCTTTGAGTTCATAGCCGAAGCGATTTTTTCTCACACCATTCGGGCTAATTACTTCCGAAGTTTCTACACAGTTCACCGGTATTGCCTGGTATATTCGCACTTTGTTTGGTCTTGCGGTTTGCGTCAGCCTGAGTCCTAACGTATCCTCTATAATTTGAGCTAGACAATTGTCAGCGGGCAGCTAACGCTTCAATCAAGTGGGTCAACTCGCTCGGGCTAAAGTGGATTAAGCGATCGCTCTTTGCGGCTTACGCAAAGGGAGGAAAGTCCGGACTCCATAGGACAAGGTGGCCGCTAACGGCGGCTCCGAGTGATCGGGGGAAAGTACCACAGAAAAAATACCGCCAGCCCTGCGTGACTGGTAAGGTTGAAAAGGCGAGGTAAGAGCTCACCGGTTCGCCAGTAATGGCGAACGCATGGCAAACCCCACCTGGAGCAAGGCCAAATAGGAGGGTGGAGTGGTCCGCTCGCAGCCCTCGGGTATGGTCGCTCGACCCTTCGAGCAATCGAGGGGCAAGATGAATGATCGCTGTGGTTCCTTTTATGAGCCATCACAGAATCCGGCTTATCGATTCACTTTAGCCCGGAAGTTTTTCTTCTCCGATATCTCGCCTACTGGTTTGCCATCCCTCGTTTTTTAAGTTCCCACACGTTGTAACGCTGGTTCCTCATGAGTCCGGGACGCGGGATTTTGGTGCTCAGTTTTGTTCCGTGACCAGAGCCGATTCAGCGGAATAGAAAAGTTCGAAAACCCTAAAAACTCAGGTCTTTTTTGTTGACAGGTAGAAGGGAACGAACTATAAGTGGCGCTTAGTGGGAAAAGGTGGGATAAAAGACTATTTTTTCCGCTGATTGAACACAAACCATGTTTCGCGGCAGCTTTGAGCACACCATAGACAACAAAGGACGGCTGAGCATTCCGTCAAAGTTCCGCGACGTCCTGGTGGGTAAGGGGGATGAGCGCATCGTCATGACCAATTTCGTGATCGACGGGAAGCGGTGCCTCGACGTGTATCCTGTCGATGCTTGGCTGCGCTTCGAGGAGGAAATCCGCAAGAAGCCAAAGTTTGATCCGCGCATGGTCAGATTTCAAAACTATTATCTCGGATCTGCCTGCGAATGCAGCCCTGATGATCACGGGCGAATTCTTATTCCACCGACTCTCAGAAAGTACGCTGATCTCAAGCGCGACGTCGTTTTGGTTTCGGCGCTGGAAAAGTTTCGGGTTTGGGACCGCGATGCGTGGAAGCAAATTTTCGTCGAGGCTGAAGACAAATTAATGCAGGATCCAGATTTCCTCGGTGACTTGGGACTCTAACTTGACTCCCGGGCGGCGAAAGGAGAATTACGAATGCTAGCGCGAAAACCGATTCAGGATATCTCGGTGCTGGACGTCACTGGCGATATCGATTTTCGTGAGATGATCCGCATCAAAGAGGCGATCGGTTCGTTGATCGAAAAAGAGCGGACCAAAGTCGTTCTCAATCTCAAGTCGGTGGACCACATCAACTATCTCAGCATCGGTGTATTACTGGAGCGGTTGAAGTTACTTAGAAACTTGAATGGCGACCTCAAGCTCGCGGGCATGAGTCCGTTCCTGCGGGACATCTTCAAAGTCGTGGGTATGGACCGCTTCTTCGAGGATTACACGTCTCTGGAAGATGCCATTGAAAGTTTCGATGATGATTGGGAGGGCGACGGTACGAGCCACTGAGGTGTACGAGCACGTTCCTGTCTTGGTCCGGGAGGTCATTGACTTACTCGCTCCCGCAGCGAGCAAACGATATCTGGATGGAACATTGGGAGGTGGCGGTCACGCCGAGAAAATTTTAATAGCAACCAGTCCCGACGGGCAACTGTTGGGGCTGGATCGGGACGACGAAGCCATCGCCGCTGCTCAGGAGCGGCTGCGCCGATTTGACCGGCGGTTCATCAGTCGACAAGCGAGCTTTGCCGAATCTTTGAGTATCCTGCGCGAAATCGGCTGGCACCAAGTTGATGGAGTTGTGTTGGATTTGGGGATTTCGTCTCATCACATTGATGTTCCGGAGCGCGGGTTCAGTTTTCGCTCGTCGACGCGGCTGGATATGCGGATGGATCGCCGCCAGGCTTTGGATGCGGAGCGGATCGTCAACTCGGCGACGCAAGCCGAGTTGGAACGGGTTTTTCGGAATTATGGCGAAGAGCCACAGGCCCGGCGCATCGCGCAAGCAATTGTCAGAGACCGAGAGGTTCGCACATTGCAAACTACCGCTGATCTGGTTCAGGTCATTGAGAAGATAAAGGGCCGCGGCCGACGCGGACGTCATCCGGCGACGCAAGTGTTTCAGGCGTTGCGAATGGCTGTCAATCAAGAGCTTGACCATCTCGAACGCTTCCTGGAAAACGGATACGAAACGCTTCGGCCGCAGGGACGAATGGCGATTATCTCGTTTCATTCGCTGGAAGACCGCATGGTGAAGACGAAATTCCGGCAGTGGAGTCGCGATTGTCTTTGTCCGCCGAGAACCTTGCGGTGCCAATGCGGTTGGAGTCGAAAAGTGAAGCTGCTGACCAAAAAACCGGTGGTGCCGTCGGCTGCCGAGATCCACGCGAATCCGCGCGCACGTTCGGCAAAATTGCGCGCAGTGGAAAGGATCTAACGAGGTGACTCGGTCCGCCAGTGCGCCGGCGCGCCGAATGCCGGGCGCCAAGCGAGAGCGTTCACCGCGCCATGAGCACAAGCTCAACCGCCGCCACTTTGTTTGTGTCGCCGTGTTAGCGCTGGTTCTGGTCGGGGTGGTTTTAGTGCATGTGTGGTTACGCCTGCAGGTCGTAAAGACCGGATACGTGCTTGCGACCGCGACCAAATTACAGACGCGTTTGGAACAAGAAAACCGCGAACTGCAGATCGAATTGGCCACGTTGACTTCACCTGATCGTCTCGAGTCGCTGGCGCGCCGGCGATTGGGGCTGGTGCCGCCTGAGAAAGGTCAGGTCATTGTTTTGCCATGAGAAGACCGACGCAACGGAACGTTCGCCGAATCGCCGCGGCCAAGATTTTGTTTGCCGCCTTATTTTTGGCGGTTGGCGGACGCGCGATTCAACTCCAGCTCTGGGAAGGTGATAGGCTCATGCGGCTTGGGCAGCGCCAGCATCTAAAGGAATGGATCGTGCTACCCAAGCGCGGAGCGGTTTTCGATCGCACCGGCGAGCCGCTGGCTTTGAGTATGGAATCGCAGTCGGTATATGCACGGCCGCATCGGATTCAAGATCCCACTCGACTCGCCCGGAGTTTGGCGCAAATTCTTACTCTTCCGCTTCCCGAGATCAAACAAAAGATTACTTCGGAAAAACCATTCGTCTGGGTGAAGCGCCAAGTCTCCTCAACGGAAGCGGAGAAGATTCAAGTGCTCAACGTGGATGGGATTGGCATGTTTTACGAGCCTCACCGTCAGTACCCGCAGGGTCAATTGGCCGGTCAGGTGGTCGGTTTCGTTGGGCGCGATTCCGAGGGGCTCGAAGGTCTTGAGCTCAAATACAACGAGTATATTCGCGGCGAGACCGGCTCGTCCATCGCCGAGCGCGATGCGCTCGGGCGGCGTGTGCTCGTGCAAGGAATCGAAGGTCTACACATTCCACCGGGAAGCGATATTCACCTTACGCTGGATACTTCAATACAGTACATGGCGGAAAAAGAGCTGGAAGCTTCGGTGATGAAATATCGCGCCAAGGCCGGTGTGGCTATCGTCGTTGAGCCATCAACCGGCGAAGTTATCGCTTTGGCAAATTATCCATCGTTCAATCCAAACAACTATGCCAAACAGCCGCCCGAACAGCGACGTAATCGCGCGGTGACAGACAGTTTCGAACCGGGATCCACGTTCAAAACGATTCTCGCCGCGGCGTCCTTGGAGGAAGGAATTGTCGGGAAAGACGATTTATTCTATTGCGAAATGGGTAAATACCCGTACGCTGGCAAGATCATTCACGATACCCATCCATACGGATGGCTGCCCTTCTCGAAGATTCTTCAGGTTTCCAGCAATATTGGCTTCACCAAAGTGGCGGAGAAGGTCAAAAAGGACCGTTATTACCAGTACATCGAAAAATTTGGTTTTGGTCAATTGACGGGTATCGATTTGCCGGGCGAAGTCCCGGGGCTGGTGCGAAAGCCCGAGAGTTGGTCGGCGATTGATTTGGCAACTCATGCTTTTGGTCAGGGCATTTCCACCACACCGTTACAGTTGATCATGGCCTATGCCGCGATTGCCAACGGCGGATTTCTCATGCGTCCCTACGTGGCTCGGCGAGTGCTCGCGCCCGATGGCAAAGTGGCCGTGGAAAACCAACCCCATGTCGTGCGGCGTGTGATCTCCGAAAAGACCGCCAAACTGCTGGCGTCCATGCTTCAGGACGTCACCAGCGAAGGCGGTACCGGCGTCATGGCCAACCTCGAAGGGTTCGAGGTTGCCGGCAAGACCGGCACTGCGCAAAAAGCGGACCCCGTGCACGGCGGATATGCGGCGAAAAAACGCGTCGGTTCGTTCGTCGGGTTTGTGCCGGCAAATAACCCTAGACTTGTGGCGCTGGTGCTGATCGATGAGCCTGAGGTGAATGTCTACGGCGGCATCGTGGCGGCACCGGTGTTCCGCAACATTGCTCAAGGCGCTTTACGCCGTCTCGCGGTCGCACCGGACAAAGTCTCACCGCTTCCGGTTGCCGAAAACCAACCAGAAAAGCTTAATCGCCGGCCAATGAAGCGCGTCAATCCCGCGGCCGGAGCCAATGATGGAATACCTGATTTCGTCGGCTTGAGCATGCGCGAAGCTTTAGAAAAAGCGCAGACGCTCAGAGTGAAGCTTCGAATCCAAGGAAACGGTTATGTGGTTAAGCAATCGCGAGCGTCCGGGAAGGACGACGAAGAAGTGGTGCTGTTGAATTTACAAGGCTAAGGGATGCACATCAGAGAGTTTCTTGCCATCGACGGGGTGGAACGAGCCAACGGGGATCTCGAACAGGAAATAAACGGACTGACCTACGATTCGCGACAAGCTGGGCCCGGGCGATTATTTTTTGCCGTGGTGGGAGAAAAAGTCGACGGCCACGACTATATAGAGGAGGCGGTCCGTCGGGGGGCGGCGGCCGTGGTCTTTTCACGTCGGGAACTCTCGCCCAAGGCGCCGGCAGCGATCCAAGTCAAAAACGTTCGGCGCACAATGGCTCTCTGGGCCGGTGAGTTTTTTTCACGGCCAAGCGAGAGACTAACGCTTGTCGGGGTAACTGGGACCAACGGCAAGACCACACTCTCTTATCTTGTCGAGTCCATCTTGCAGGCTGCCGGTCTCGAGCCTGGCGTCATAGGAACGGTCAATTATCGTTATCAAGGGCGTGAGTTCCCATCGCATCACACCACTCCAGAGGCGATCGATTTGCAGCAGATGCTCGCCGAGATGTGCCGGGCCGGTGTCAGGTCGGTGGCCCTGGAGGCATCGTCTCACGCGTTGGCGCAGGAAAGAGTGCGCGCATTGGCTTTCGACATCGGTGTATTTACAAATCTCTCGCGCGATCACCTCGATTACCATCGTGACATGGAAGATTATTTTTTAGCCAAGTCGCGCCTGTTTACAGATTATCTGAGCGCCAGTCCCAAGCCGAATAAAGCCGCGGTGATTTATGGCGAAGATCCGCGCGCCCAAGAGTTGTTCGCGATGCTTCGCGGCAAGAACATCGAACTGTGGAGCTACGGGGAGGGGCCGCAATGGGACGTGCGTCCACTCCGGGTCGAGAGAGACGTGAAGGGTTTGCGCGGCACGGTCCAAGCGAGAGAAACCACAATCGAAGTGAATTCACCGCTGGTGGGCGCGGCAAATTTACAAAACATTTTGGGAGCGATTGGCGTTGCTGCGGTACTGCGACTGGATCGGCGAGCGATCGCCGAAGGGGTTGAGAAGCTTCGCTCCGTTCCAGGTCGTCTGGAAAAAGTTCCGAATCGTCTCGGTATCACGATTCTGGTCGACTATGCCCATTCCCCCGACGCGCTGGAGAAGGTTCTCGGCGCCGTCCGGCCGATCACCCACGGAAAACTGATTACTGTGTTTGGCTGCGGCGGCGATCGTGATCGCGGCAAGCGGCCGGTCATGGGCGAAATCGCCGGCCGGTTGAGCGATGTCACGGTGCTGACTTCCGATAATCCGCGCAGTGAAAGTCCAATGGCGATTCTCGACGAAGTTGAAGCCGGCATGCGTCGAACGGAAGCGATGAAGCTTAGTGTCTCAAGTTTGCAGTCTCGAGTTGTCGAAGCCCGAACGCCGACACCCGAACCCAAGCGCGGTTATTTCATGGAAGCCGATCGACGCACGGCGATCAATATCGCGTTGAGCAGCGCGCGACCCGGCGATCTGGTCTTAATCGCCGGAAAAGGCCATGAAGATTATCAAATCTTGTCCACCGAAAAGATTCATTTTGACGATCGCGAAGTTGCCCGCGAAGAAGCGGAGCGGCGCGCCGGCGGATAAACAAAACGAGGATGGGCTGGGGCAAGCAAGAACTGGTCACTGCCACCGGCGGCAAGATCCTGCGCGATGGAAAGCAAATGGGCTTCGGTGAGATTGTGACGGACTCGAGCAAAGCTGAAGCCGGGGCGGTTTTTATCGCGTTGAAGGGTGAACGCCACGATGGTCACCGCTTCATCGGAGACGCCGTGCGCCGCGGCGCCGCGTGCGTCATCCTCCAGCGTGTTCCGAAGAAAATGCAGGCCGGTGAGGCGACCATCGTCAAAGTGCCGGACACGCTTCGCGCGCTCGGAGATCTGGCGCACTATCGGCGCGAGCGGATGGCGCCCAAAGTTTTGGCGATTACAGGTTCAAACGGAAAAACCACGACCAAAGAGATGCTTGCGGCCATTCTCGAAGAAGCACGTCTCAATGGCCAGCGATTGCGCGGTCGAGTGTTAAAGACTGAAGGAAACTTTAACAATCTCGTGGGTCTGCCATTGACTCTCTTGCGCTTGCGTCAAGAAGACAAAATTGCCGTTGTGGAGCTCGGTACCAACCATCCGGGTGAAATTCAGCGCCTTGCCGAAATCGCTGACCCTGACGGCGGAATCATCACTTCGGTCGCAGGTGCTCACCTCGAAGGGCTAGGCACTCTCGCCGGAGTAGCGCGCGAAAAAGGCGCTCTTTACCGAAAGGTTCGTGCCGATGGTGCCGTCGCGGTCAATCTCGATGATCCTTGGGTTCGAAGGCTGGGCTCGGGCTTCAAAGGCCGCAAGATTACATACGGCAAGCGGGGCTGGGTACGAGCGCTGTCGTGGCGGCTGCGCGGCACGCAGGGCGTGCAATTCAAGCTTCAAGCCGGCAGCGAGACGTGTAACGTGCGCCTGAACTACCTCGGCGAGCACAATATCAACAATGCGCTGGGCGCCGCCGCCTTAGCTTTGGGTGCTGGCGTAAATCTCGCTGCGGTTCGTCGCGGACTTGCCAACGCTCGGCCGTTTTCGATGCGCATGGAAGTCGATGAGTGGAACGGCGTCGGGATTATCAACGACGCCTACAATGCAAATTCAGCATCAATGTATGCTGCGCTGCGGACACTTTCAAAATTACCGTGCCGCGGTCGACGTATCGCCGTGTTGGGCGACATGTTCGAACTCGGAAAGCAGAGCGCGAAGGAGCATCGGCAGGTTGGTAAAGCGGCAGCGCGCGCGGCGCTTGATCGTTTGTACGTCCTCGGGAGGCAAGCGCCAACCATGCGTCGCGCCGCCGTTGCTCATGGCCTGAGGCCGGAGCAAGTTATGGTTGGCAAGGATCATAACGACATCGCTCGTCAGCTGCGGCAAGAGTTGAAAAAGGGCGACTGGCTGCTCGTTAAAGGATCCCGCGGAATGAAAATGGAAACAGTTTTGCACGAGCTGAAAAGCGGAAAGGCATAGGAGATTGGAATTGCTCTATTACCTGTCTTTTCCGCTTTCCATGACTTATTCGGGGTTCAATGTTTTTCGTTACATCACATTTCGCGCAGCGATGGCGGCGCTGCTCGCATTACTGATCTCCTTTTTGCTCGGGCCCTGGCTAATCCGCACTCTGACTGAAAAACAGATCGGCCAGCAAATCCGGGATGACGGTCCCGCCAGTCACGCCGTGAAAGCAGGAACGCCGACCATGGGCGGCGCGCTGATCATTCTGGCGCTACTCTTCTCAACCTTGATGATGGCTGACATCGCTAATCGGTATGTCTTGCTTGCGCTTCTCGCCACCTTGGGTACGGGCGTGGTCGGTTTCACCGACGACTATCTTAAGCTGACCCGCAAAAACAGCCGGGGGCTCTCACCCCGCGGAAAACTACTCGGTCAGTTGTTGGTGGCTTTCATCGTTGCCGTGGCGCTCTACTATCAACCGCGGTTCAGCACGGATATCGCCGTGCCATTCGTAAAAACTTTTCATTTCGATCTCGGGCCATTTTACGTTCCGTTTGCAATGCTCGTGATTGTCTGCACTTCAAATGCAGTCAACCTGACCGATGGCTTGGACGGTCTGGCCATCGGTCCGGTCATGATCGCCGCTGGAACCTATGCTGTGATCGCTTATGTTACCGGACATCTCAAGTTGGCCGAGTATCTGCAAATTCCTTACGTCGCAGGAGTCGGGGAGCTGAGCGTCTTCTGCGCGGCCGTGGTTGCCGCCGGGCTTGGCTTCCTCTGGTATAACGCCTACCCGGCACAGATGTTCATGGGCGATGTCGGTTCGCTTTCGCTCGGCGCCGCCCTGGGCGTCGTCGCGGTGATGACGAAGAACGAAATTCTTTTGATCATTGTGGGTGGGGTCTTCGTAATGGAAGCGCTGTCAGTCATCTTTCAGGTGGTCTCGTACAAGCTGCGCCGAAAGCGAGTATTTTTGATGGCGCCAATCCATCACCATTACGAGCTGAAAGGCTGGAAAGAGCCGCAGATCATCGTGCGCTTCTGGATTTTGTCGTTCATATGCGCCGTTGTCGGCTTGAGCACATTGAAGCTCCGGTGATGAAGCGTGGAACTGAAAGACAAAAGAGTATTGGTGGTCGGATTCGGCCGGACCGGTCGGGACAGCGCGCGTTTCCTGGCGCAGCAAGGAGCGCATGTGCTGGTCAGTGATTTACATCCTGAGGCGGCGCTCCGAGCGGAGATGACTGAACTGTCGGATCCGGCGATCGAGTACCGCTTGGGCGCTGAGGAGCCGGATTGTCTGGACGGCATTGATTACGTGATCCCCAGCCCCGGTGTGGCGCGCGAGAATCTTTTGCTACAAGAAGCGTCGGCTCGGCGGATTCCAATTCTGAGCGAGATCGAATTGGCCTACCGGTTTAACCGAGCGCCTGTCATCGCGATCACCGGTACCAACGGTAAAAGCACCACGACCACGCTGGTGGGCGAAATGCTTACAACGGCCGGCAAAAAGGTTTTTGTCGGCGGAAATCTTGGCGTTCCGTTTATCAGCGCCGTGTCCAACGACTGGGATTGGACCGTTTTGGAAATCAGCAGTTTTCAACTCGAGTGGGTCAAGCAATTTCGTCCCCGGGTCGCGGTGTTGCTCAATCTCAGCGAGGATCATCTGGATCGGTATGCGTCCTTCGCCGAGTATTGCGCGGCTAAGGCACGAATCTTCGCGGCGCAGAGGAGCTCGGACATAGCGATCCTCAATCGCGACGATGCGCCTGTCTGGGAAATGTGCAACCGGCTCAACTCGCGCGTTCTTTCTTTCGGCTTTGCCGAAGTCGGCGAGGGTGTCTTTGTGGCGGGAGATGAGATCATTTGGCGTGACAGCAGCGCCGAAGAGCGGTTTTCCCTCGCCAATGTCAAGCTCCACGGAATTCACAATCTGGAAAATATGATGGCCGCGGTGGCGGCGACAAAAGCCATTGGCGTGGCGCATGATTCCATTGAAATGGTTTTGAATCGTTTTCCCGGACTCGAACACCGTCTGGAATTTGTCCGCGACAAGGACGGCGTCGCTTATTACAACGATTCCAAAGGAACCAATGTCGGCGCCGTCGTGAAATCACTGGAGAGTTTTTCCGCGCCGGTAATTTTGCTCGCCGGAGGAGTCGATAAGGGCGGCTGCTACGCTCCTATGGAAAGACAAGTCGAAAAAAAAGTTCGCCGCCTAGTATTGTTCGGCGCGGCCAAAGAAATTATCGCGCGAGCGCTAGGCGGGCTGACCGATACTGTCATCGTCGAAGATCTGCCGGCAGCCGTGGCGGATGCTGCAGCGCACTCGCGACCGGGAGATGTGGTGTTGTTGTCGCCGGCCTGCTCGAGCTTCGATCAGTTTAAGAATTACGCCGAGCGAGGAAGGGCCTTCAAAACTCTGGTGCAGAACCTATGAGAGACGGGCTCGCGGTGGATAAGTGGATACTTCTCGCGGTTGTCGGTCTTTTGGCCGTGGGCGTGACGATGGTTCTGAGCACCAGTTATCTCTATTCGCAAGAACGCTATGGCGACGGCACCTATTTTTTTCGCAAGCAAATGATCGCGATCGGTGCCGGCGTGGTCGCGCTGATCGCCTGCGCGATGACTCCGTCCGCGCTCTACCGGAGGTTTGCTTATCCGCTTTTGTCGCTCAGCTTTATTATTTTGCTTTTGGTTCTCGTCCCCGGAGTTGGAGTGAACCGCGGCGGGGCACGACGCTGGATTATGTTTCCAGGTTTCGCATTTCAGCCTTCGGAGCTGGCGAAACTTGCTTTGGTCTTCTACCTCGCTCATTCCATGGCGAGAAAGGAGCAGATGATCCGGAGTTTTTCCGTTGGTGTGTTGCCCCATTTGATTGTCTTCGGTCTTTTCGCCGGCATGCTTCTTCTCGAGCCCGATTTCGGCACTGCGCTGATGTTATCGATGCTGCTCTACTTCATGCTTTTCATTGGCGGCGCGCGCGTGCACCACTTGCTCGCGACCGGTCTGATGGCCTTGCCTGTGCTGATCTATGTCATGACCAAGGCTGATTACCGGATTCGTCGTCTGATGAGTTTTTTAGATCCATGGAGCGACGCCGCCGGCAGCGGCTTTCATGTCATCCAATCGTTAATTGCTTTCGGTTCGGGCCAGATATGGGGACGCGGCCTGGGTGAGAGCCGGCAAAAGCTTTTTTATTTACCGGAAGCCCATACCGATTTTGTTTTTTCGGTGATTGGTGAGGAACTCGGGTTGCTGGGAGCGCTCGCGGTATTGGCGCTATTCGGCGTGATTATCGTGCGCGGCCTGCAGCTCACAGCCAAAATCGAGGAGCCGTTCGATCAATATCTGGCGTTCGGATTGACGGTTTTGTTAGGTCTTCAGGCGCTGATCCACATGGGCGTCGTCATGGGATTGATGCCCACCAAGGGCCTGGTGTTGCCGTTTATCAGCTATGGTGGATCGGCGATGGTGATCAATTTGATGGAGGCGGGAATACTGCTGGGGCTTTCGCGCCGCCGGCTCTAGCGATGCGGATTTTATTCGCCGGTGGAGGTACCGGCGGTCATCTGTTTCCGGGTGTCGCGGTGGCGCGTGAATTTCAGCGACGGGATAGACGAAACGAAATTTTGTTCGTCGGAACGGAACGGGGAATTGAGTTTCGCGTGCTGCCGAACGAAGGATTCAGTCTGGAAACACTGCCGATCAAAGGTCTGAAGGGACGGGGAATCCGCGGTTTCATCGACGCAATTTTCGGTGTGCCGTTGAGCCTGCTCCGTGCTTTTGCGATTATTCGACGATTCCGTCCCGATCGAATCGTCGGTCTGGGCGGGTATGCTTCCGGCCCGGTGCTGATGGCGGGCAAGCTTTTAGGAATTCGCTGCGCCATCATGGAACAGAATCTTCGTCCGGGCTTCACCAACAAATTGCTCGCTCGTTGGGTTGACGTCGTATTTACTGCCTACTCCAAGACTGCCGAGTTTTTTCCCGGCGCACGCGTGATTGAGACCGGCAACCCGGTGCGCTGGCAGACCGTGCCGACGGTTACGAAAAGAGAAAAGTTTTCGCTGCTGATTTTCGGTGGCAGCCTGGGTGCGCGCCGAATCAATTTCGCCGTCATCGAGGCGCTGAAACAACTAACGGCTTTTAAAAATGACCTTTTTGTGACGCACCAAACCGGCGAGTTTGACTACGCCACGGTTCGTCAAGCGTACTCGGCATTGCCGTTCGAAGCCGAAGTGACGACGTTCATCGATGCCATGGATGAAGCTTATGCGCAGGCGGATCTTCTCTTGTGCCGATCCGGCGCGACCACGGTTGCCGAGCTTACGGCATTCGGCAAGGCCGCGATTCTTGTGCCGTATCCCTACGCCATTTACGACCATCAGCGAAGTAATGCACAGGCGTTGAAGGATTGCGGTGCCGCGGACATGATTTTGGATCAGGAGTTGACCGGAGAACTTTTGGCCGAGCGCATTCGTGGGTACATGTCGGATCGCACCCGAATCGAAACCATGGCCGCGGCGGCACGAGCCCTAGGCCGTCCCGATGCGGCGGTACGCATCGTCGATGCGTGTTGTGCTTTGACGCAGGCTTAATGCTTTGAGACCCAGCGACCTTTCATGTTGCATAAAAAGCACAAAATTCATTTCGTCGGCATCGGCGGAATCGGCATGAGCGGTATCGCCGAAGTGTTACTCAATTCGGGTTACGTTGTGAGCGGCTCGGATCTTCAAGAAAGCGATGCGACGCGGCGTTTGCGCAGTCTTGGCGCCGCTGTGTTTGTGGGCCACCAAGAAGCCAATCTTGAAGGGAATCCTTCGGTGGTAGTCATTTCCACCGCGGTTAAATATTCCAATCCGGAAGTTCTCGAAGCACGGCGCCGGCATATTCCGGTGATTCCCCGGGCTGAAATGCTCGCCGAACTGATGCGGATGAAATATGCCGTTGCGGTAGCGGGCAGCCACGGTAAAACCACCACGACATCGATGATCGCGGCAGTTTTGAGCAATGCGAGATTGGACCCGACGATGGTGATCGGCGGCCGCGTGCATATGCTCGGCACCAATGCCAGAACCGGACAAGGCGAGTTTCTGGTGGCCGAGGCGGATGAAAGCGACGGCAGTTTTTTGCTGCTCTCGCCGACCATTGCGGTGGTGACGAACATCGATCGAGAGCACATGGATTTTCATCAAACCATGGAGCGGCTCAATGAAAGCTTTCTCGCCTTCATCAACAAAATTCCTTTCTACGGCTTGGCGGTGCTCTGCATCGATGACGCCAACGTGCACGGACTTCTGTCAAAGACGAGGAAACGCTTCGCGACTTACGGTCTTTCCGCGGAGGCGGATTTTTCCGCTCAGGACCTGAAAATGTCCCTGGGCGGCGTCGAATTTACGGTGGTGCATGAGGGCAAACCGCTGGGCAATTTGCGCTTACATCTTCCCGGCCGTCATAGCGCGACCAATGCGCTGGCGGCAGTGGCCGTTGCTCACGAATTGGAGATTCCCTTCGCGCGTGCCGCGGAGGCGCTCGCCGGGTTCACCGGCATTCACCGACGCTTCGAAGTCAAGGGCGAACCGCGGGGCATCATGGTGATCGACGACTACGGGCATCACCCCACGGAAATTCGCGCCACCATCGGCGCTATTCGCGACAGCTGGAAGCGTCCGCTGACGGTCATCTTCCAGCCGCATCGTTTCACCCGTACTCGAGATCTGTTCGATGAGTTTCTCACCGCCTTCGAAGGCGCCGATCGGCTCGTGCTCACGGAAATCTATCCCGCCGGCGAGGATTCGATTGCCGGCGCCACAGGTGAAGCGCTGTACCAGGCGATGAAGCGAAAGGGCCACATGGAATTGGAATTCGTGCCGGACAAAAATCAGATTGCGGCGCAGATTGCCGGCAAACTCAATCCGGGCGACATGGTGTTGACGCTCGGGGCGGGCGATATCTACAAGGTCGGTGACGCTTTGGTTGAGGCGCTGAAATGAAATTCTGGATTGCTGGAGTGATGAAGTGATTGAGTACTGGGCGCAGAGGAAAACCCCAACCCTCCGGTGCTCCGATACTGCGCCCACTTCACGGTCACTGATGTTCGCTATGAGAACTGCAGATGATGATTCGCCGCTCGCGGCGGAGCTGAGAAAGATATCCGGGTTGAAAGTAAAGGTGGCCGAGCCGTTGGCGCGCTATACGTCGATGAAGGTGGGCGGACCGGCGGATTATTTTCTCGAGGTGGAGAGTGAAGCGGCACTGGCAGAGCTAGTTCGAGTCCTCAATAGGCACCAGGAAAGTTTCTGGCTGCTGGGCTATGGCAGCAATGTTTTGATCAGCGATCGCGGCGTGCGCGGTGCGATCATTCGCCTGACGGGTGAATTTAAAACAAGCCAATTTAAGGAAATGGGTGGAATGGCAAAGGTCACTGCTGGCGCGGCGGTCTCAATCGGACAATTGGCTCGGGATGCAGCGCACCGCGGCTATGCGGGGCTGGAATTCGCCGAGGGAATTCCCGGAAGCGTGGGCGGCGCCCTGTACATGAATGCCGGCGCCTATGGCTCCGAGCTTGAACAACTTGTCGATCAAGTGGAACTCATGACGGCTCGCGGCGAGCCGCTTTGCCTTACGCGCGCCGAGATGACCTTCAGTTATCGCGATTCGCATCTACCTTCCGGCGCCGTGGTGATGCGGGTGCGTATGGGATTACGTAAGGAAGAGCCTGCTCGGGTGAGCGCTCGGCTCCGCGAGCTCGCGCGCAAGAGAAAAGCCAGCCAGCCCTCCGGCTCTCCCAACTCCGGATCGATGTTTCGAAATCCGCCCGGGGACTATGCTGGGCGGCTGATCGATGCCGCGGGTCTCAAGGGTACGCGCATCGGAGCTTGTCAGATCTCCGAGCGGCACGGCAACTTTATCGTCAATCAGGGCGGTGCCAAAGCGACCGAGGTGCGGCAGTTGATGGAACTCGCAAAGAGCGAAGTGCGAAAGAAATTCGGCATCGAGCTCGTACCCGAAGTCAAATTGCTCGGCGATTGGGAATCACAGTAACGAGGGTTATGCAGCTCACGGTTTATCGTCGAGACAATCGTAAAAAAGATGAGCGCCGGTGGCGTCGTCGATTGTTCCAGATCGGCGTCGTTCTAGGCGCAGCAATTCTGGCAGCAGCGATTTACCGGCTCAGCAGCCCCTTCAGCATTGCCGCGGCTTCGCTTTACGATTTTGTTTTGGACAATGCCTATTTTTCCGTGCGCGAAATTCAGGTCCACGGCGGGGACAAAGTGAGCGGCAGCGAAATCGTCGCTATCGCCGGGCTTCACCGCGGCATGAGCATCTGGAAAGTCGATCTGGCCGCGATCGAGAAAAAGATTGCCAAACACCCGTGGGTGCGCCGGGTTTTGGCGCGCCGCGAATTTCCGCGCCGCATCGTTATCGACGTCGAAGAGCGCGTGCCGAAAGCGATTGTCGCGATACGCAAGCTTTACTATGTGGACGGCGACGGTCTTGTGTTCAAAGAAATCGGCCCAGGCGAAAACGTGAAATTTCCGTTGCTGACAGGGCTTGGCGCTGAAGAGCTGACGAACACGGATCCTCTATGGCGCCGCCGGATTCAGGACGCCATCCGCCTCGGTGAACTGATGGAGCGCCGCGCGCACTCGCTTTCGGAGATTCATTTTGAAGCGCCCGATCGGCTGGTGGTCTATACCACTGATTTCCCCGTGGCGCTGCGCATGGGTTGGGGAGACTGGGAGAACAAATTGGAACGTATGGAACGGCTTATGATGCTGTGGAAGGGCAATGAAGAGCGCCTCGCGTCAATGGACGTGAGCTTTCAAGATCAAATCGTCACCCGTCTGCGCCGGGTGCAACGCTAATTCATCGAACTCGATCGATCTATGGGAAAGAAAAACAGCATTGTTGTCGGCTTGGATATCGGCACGTCGAAAATTTGCGCCGCAGTTGGTGAAATGACCGAGCGTGGTCTCGAAATTATCGGGATCGGCTTGCATCCATCACAAGGGCTAAGAAAAGGCGTGGTGATCAACATCGAAACCACGGTGAACTCGCTGAAAAAGGCGGTGGAAGAAGCAAGTCTGATGGCGGGCTGCGAAATCCACACGGTCTTCACGAGCATTTCCGGTGGGCACATTAAAGCTTTCAACAGCCACGGTATCGTTGCGGTAAAGAACAAGGAAGTGATGGCGCGCGACCTGGAGCGTGTGATCGATGCCGCTAAAGCGGTGGCGATTCCAATGGACCGCGAGGTTCTCCATGTTCTGCCGCAAGACTATATCATCGATGACCAAGACGGCATTCGGGACCCGTTGGGGATGTCGGGAGTCCGTCTGGAAGCCAAAGTACACATCGTCACCGGCGCAGTGGCTTCGGCGCAAAACGTCATCAAGTGCTGCAATCGAGCCGGTCTCAACGTCGCCGAAATCGTTTTGGCGCCACTCGCCGCCGCCGACGCCGTGCTCACGGATGAGGAGCGGGAACTCGGTGTCGTGCTGGTAGACGTCGGCGGCGGGACGACCGATATCGCGGTCTATCACGACGGCACGGTCAAGCATACGGCAGTCGTGCCGATCGGCGGAAATCATATCACCAATGATATCGCCGCCGGATTACGCACGGCGTTCAACGACGCTGAACGGCTCAAGCAACGCTACGGCTGCGCCCGCGCGTCAATGGTTTCTGGCACTGAGAGAGTCGAAGTGCCGTGTGTCGCCAGTAAAGGGGCCGGTACCATATCGCGACAGATTCTCTGTGAGATTGTGGAGCCGCGCTTGGCGGAAATCTTCGAGCTGGTGCAAAAGGAAGTCACCAAGTCGGGATACGAAGGATCATTGGCATCGGGAATCGTCGCGACGGGGGGTACGATGCTTTTGGCCGGCGCGGTCGATATGGCCGACCGCTCCTTTGGTCTACCGGTTCGTTTGGGTACGCCAGCTCGCGTCGGCGGGCTAGTGGATATCATCGATAGCCCGATCCATGCCGCCGCGGTAGGTCTCACGCTTCATGGTGTCAAGCGGCAGGATCGCAGCGCTGCCTTTCGCGTACGCGAGGATAAAATTTTGTCGAAGGTCAAGCATCGGATGTCCGACTGGCTGAGCGATTTCTTCTAATTGGGCGAATAAATTTACTGATTTTAGTGAGGAGGGAAATTTATGTTTGAAATAGTCGAGCAGAATAGTCTCGCCGCCGCACGTATCAAAGTGATCGGCATCGGTGGCGGCGGCGGTAATGCGGTCAATACCATGATCGGCTCGAGACTCTCGGGTGTCGACTTCATGGTGGCGAACACCGACGCGCAATCTTTGCAAGCGAGCCAGGCGCCAGTGCGTATCCAGTTGGGGAACATGGTGACCAAAGGATTGGGTGCCGGCGCCAATCCGGAAATCGGCCGCCGCGCCGCCTTGGAAGATCAGGAGCAGATTCGAGAATACCTCGAGGGCTCAGACATGATCTTTATCACAGCGGGCATGGGCGGTGGCACAGGCACGGGTGGGGCTCCGGTGCTGGCGCGAGTTGCGCGCGACGTCGGCGCGCTCACCGTGGGTGTCGTCACCAAGCCGTTCATCTTCGAGGGCAAGAAGCGCATGCACCAGGCCGAAGAAGGCATCGAGGAGTTGAAGGCGAGCGTCGATACACTGATCGTAATTCCCAACCAGCGCTTATTGAGCATTGCCGCGAAAACCACCACGATGCTCGAAGCTTTTCATAAGGCGGATGACGTCCTACTGCAAGCCGTGCGCGGTATTTCCGACCTGATCATCACGCCGGGGTTGATCAATCTCGATTTCGCGGATGTGAGAACGGTGATGGCGGAAATGGGGCTGGCACTGATGGGAGCTGCGGCAGCTTCAGGCGAGAATCGCGCCATCGAAGCGGCGCAAAAGGCGATCTCGAGTCCGTTGCTCGAGGATATCTCGATTCAAGGCGCGCGCGGCGTTCTGATCAATATCACCGGCGGTCCCGACCTCTGCTTGCATGAGGTCAATGAAGCGGCGTCGATGATCCAGGAAGAAGCTCACGACGATGCGAATATCATTTTCGGCGCTGTGATCGACGAAACTATGACCGATGAAATCCGCATCACCGTCATCGCTACCGGATTCGGTGAAGCGAAAGAGGAGAAAAAGCCCGCGCCCGCCCCAGCGCAAACTCCGTCGACCAACGTATCGAGCATCGCCAATGCGGCGCAGAAGAATCGCAAGGTCGTTCATCTTGGCACCATTGTCGACGACCTCGATACACCGACATGGCAGCGTAAAAAGGCCGGCAGTGACGAGATCGAAACCGTGACTTTGGGCAAGAGCAATTTCGAATTCTCGGGGAATCAGGACGAGGACGACAAATACGACATTCCGACCTTTTTGCGTCGGCAGATGGACTGAGTAGCAGGGCGAGCCGCTTGATCGGCGGCTCGGCATTTCCTGATTGAAGCTTCAGCTGGCATTCGATTATGCTGGTGCAAGCTTAGTCAGGACGAGATTGGGCTCGCGGCGGGAGAGTTGTACCCTATTCGTTTGCGATCGGGCACGCGACTTCCGGAAGATCCTCGGGTATTTGTCTGTTCGGTTTATTCTCGACCAGCCGCGCAGATCGGCTGAACGTCTGAGGACGTGAGTCTATATCGGCGTCACTGGGAAGTTCTCAGGCGCTTCTCCTTGCGCCACCGTTCCAATGCTAACCCGATCAGTCGATCGATCAGGCGTGAATAGCTCAAACCGCCGACCTCCCACATCTTGGGATACATGCTGATCTTGGTGAAGCCGGGAATGGTGTTGATCTCGTTGACCAGCACTTGGCCGTTCGGCCGCAGGAAAAAGTCGACGCGCCCCATGCCTTCACAACAAAGCACCCGAAATGTGCGCACGGCGATGCGCTGAATCTCCGTGACGATTTTTGTCGGCAGGCGCGCGGGAACCTCCAGCCGAGCGCCTTGATTATCGATATACTTGGCATTGTAGGAATAGAATTCATGCTGCACGATGATTTCTCCCGGCAGCGACGCGATGGGCTGGTCGTTGCCGAGCACTGAGCATTCGATCTCGCGGCCACGAATCGCTTCCTCGATAATAATTTTGGTGTCGTAACGGAACGCATCGTCGATGGCGGCGCGGAATTGAAGCGGTCGGCTCACTTTACTGATTCCTACGGAAGATCCCAAGTTGGCAGGTTTCACAAAAAATGGCACCCCGAGGATTTTTTTGATGTTTTTGAACTGAATGGATTTTTTTTCCCATTGTTCGAAAACAATGAATTTGGGAATCGGGATTTTGGCGTCACGCAGCAGTCGCTTCATTACGTCCTTGTCCATACCGACGGCGGATCCCAAAACGCCGGCGCCGACAAACGGCAGATCAGCGAGCTTGAGTAACCCTTGAATCGTGCCGTCTTCGCCGAACGGACCGTGGAGCACCGGAAAGATAACGTCGATAGCGCCAATGCCAGCGCCGCCTTCTCGTAGCAAGGGCGTTGGGTTCTCCCCAGGCCGCACCGCGGCCAAAGTCTTTCTCTCGGTAAATTCGACCGTGCGGCGTTTTTCGTCATAGAGCAGCCGCGCGCCCTCATCGAGGTGCCAGCGCCCATGGCGGTCGATGCCGATGGCGACCAGATCGTATTTTCCCTTGTCCATCGCCTTGGCGATATTTCGCGCCGACACCAGCGAAATTTCATGCTCGGCGGATTTGCCACCGAACAGCAGTGCGACGCGCAGTTTTTTCTTCATTGCAACTCTTCAGGACTAGGCCGAGGATTGACGATGGACCATCGAAGATAGAGAACGACAATTGAGGATGGATCGATCATCAATCCTCTATCTTCTATCGTTGACCTATCACTTCTTGGCGACCGTGGCCGGTGCTTGTTGTTCGATGATTTTGACGACTTTGCCAGGGTAAGCTTGTTTTTCGAACTGTAGGACGAAGTACTTGGCTTTTACCGGGTCTCCCTTGTTGTCGAATTCGATGGACCCGGTGACGCCTTTGAAATTCTTGAGTTTGCGCACCGCCGTAACGACATCGGCGCGGCTCGGTTTTTTACCGCCGTTGGCTTTGATCCATCCCTCTATGGCTTTGATCCCGAACAGGGTCGCGTCATAGCCGTACATGCCGAAAGACTCCGTCTCTTTTCCGAACCGTTGCTTATATTTTTTTGCAAAGGCGGCGGTCTCAGGATACGCATCCGGCGGGCCAGCGACACTGGTATAATAGCTTCCAACCACAGCACTCCCGGCGATTTTGGCCATCTCGGCCGAATCGAGTCCGTCCGGTCCCATGAACTTCGCCTTAACGCCTTTCTCGCGGAGCTGTTTCAGCAAAAGTCCGCCCTGATGATAAATGCCGCCGAAGTAGACGAGATCGGGATTTTTGGCCTTGAGCGGAATGATCATCGGCGAAAAATTGGCGCGCTCTTCAGTACCGTCAAAACCCAAGACGTTGAGGCCGAGCTTCTTCGCTTCATTGCGAAAATTTTCCGCAACACCTTGGCCGTAGAGGGTCTTATCGTGAATGATATATACGGACTTCAACTTCAAATCTTGGGCCGTGAACCGAGCGCCGACGGGTCCCTGAACGTCGTCGCGCCCGCATACGCGATTCACGTTCGGATAGCCGCGATCGGTGATCTCGGTCGCGGTATTGGCCGGGGAAATCATCGTCAGCATGGCGTCCCTGTAAACTTCAGACGCGGGAAGCGCGACACCGGAATTGAAATGTCCGACGATCACGAGCACCTCAGGATCGGCGACCATATTTCTCGCATTCGCGACACCGACCTCCGGTTTAGCCTGGTCGTCCTGCGGCACGAGCACCAAATCATAGCCGAGATCTTTGAATGCTTTGCTGGATTCTTCTACAGCGAGCTGAGCGCCAAGCTTGATATGCTCGCCGATGGCAGCCTGCTCGCCGGATAACGGCGCCTGCACGGCAATTTTGATTCTGCCCTTCTGCTGCGCCGCTGCCGTTCCCGCCCAGACAAAAGTGATTATCAGTGGCAACGCCAATGAGAAACGTTTCAGCACGTAAGTCACTCCCTTGATTTTGGAATGACTCACGATAACAAATCGCGATCGGAGGCGCCACTACGATTGTACGGGAGAGACCTAGGCGCTGACGTGAAGCGGCACGGCCGCGGCTTGCGTCAGGCGGCTGCCTCTTGGGCTATGACGGTGAGCAACATTTTCTGAGTTTGGCGCAGCAGCGTGAGTTCGCAACGCGAGCCGATGCGCGCTTCGGTTAAAAGCTTGTGCAGATCGTCCACGGAGCGCACCGGCGAATCACCCAGTCCGACAATCACGTCGCCGTCTTTGAGCCCGGCCTGCGCCGCGGGACTTTCTTTCTCGACGGAAATAACCCGCACCCCCGTTTCGGTCTTGAGCTGTTGCGCGCGGACGACGAAGCGCGGGATCGCGACGTTTTGTCCACCGACACCAAGATAGGCGCGGCGAATGCGCCCGTGCATGATCAGGTGGCCGGCGATGAATTTTGCGGTATTGACCGCGACGGCAAAGCAGAGTCCCTGTGCCGGAAGAATGACAGCGGTGTTGATGCCGATCACCTCGCCGCTGGAGTTGACTAGCGGTCCGCCGGAATTTCCCGGATTGAGCGCGGCATCGGTCTGAATGACATTGTCGATCAGCCGCCCCGATTCGGACCGGAGGGAACGACCCAATGCGCTCACCACTCCGGCAGTCACGCTATATTGAAATCCAAAAGGATTGCCGATCGCGATCGCGAGCTGGCCAACTCTAATCTTTTCCGAATCGCCGAGCGGCGCGGCGATCAGAGCGGGCGCAGAAATTCGAATCACGCCGATATCGGTTCCCGAATCGTGGCCGACCAGAGTCGCAGCGAAGCGCCGTCCATCGTTCAGGGTGACGGCGATTTTGCTTGCCCCTTGAACCACGTGGCTGTTCGTGAGAATAAAACCGTCCGGCGTAAAGACAAAGCCTGAACCGCTGCCGCGAGCTTCGCGCCCCCGTTCGACGGTGGATCGAGTTTGAGGCAGAGCTTTGCTGACTTCAATGAACGCCACCGCAGGGCTCAGTCTCTCGGCGGCATAGACGACCGCCTGGGAGTAGGCGTCGAGCAAGGCGCCATCGCGGTCAGATGCGAGCGGCGGATTAGGCTTAGCGTTCCCGGTAAAATCTTGATCGAAAACTTTTTTCATTATGGCTCGTCGCATATGGGCTCCTAGCGAACCGAAGTTAATCATCCATTGGCTTTATGTTAAGTACGCACTGGCTGGTGCTATAGTAACCTTCAAGTAATTGTAGGAGCGCTGGATGAAACCGAAAGCGACAAACTGCCCGGCAGAGTTTACTCTGAGCCTGATCGATGGGCGATGGAAGATCCCGCTGATTTTTCATCTTTTGCATGGCGCCAAACGGTTTTCCGAGCTCGCCCGCGCTCTCAGCGGCGTGACGCAGAAAATGCTCACTCAACAGCTAAGAGAAATGGAACGCGACGGCTTGGTTGCAAGGAAAATTTTCCCCCAAGTTCCGCCCCGAGTGGAATATTCGCTAACGCCATTGGGTACAAGCCTCAAACCAGTGGTGGACAGCATGTGTCGCTGGGGGGTAGCGCATGGCGCCTCTCCGACCGCACGTGAGGCGCAGGTATGATCATCAGCACCGGCGTGGATCTCGCCGAAGTGAAGCGGATCCAAGCTGCCCTCGAAGATGCGCGCATCGGGGCGCGCTTTCGCGGGCGCGTCTTCACCGCCAAGGAAATAGAATATTGCGAGAAAAAGCAGCGCGGCAAATACGAAAGCTATGCCGGCCGGTTCGCGACCAAAGAAGCGGTGATGAAGGCGCTGGGCCGCGGCTGGGGCGCCAAGGTTCGTTGGCTCGATATCGAAGTGGCACGCGCGCGCAGCGGCAAACCCGCGATCGTTCTCCACGATAAGACGGCGCGGCTCGCCGAAGAACTCGGCATTCGCCGCTGGGCGCTCTCGATCACGCACACCAAAGAACACGGTCTCGCGTTCGTCGTGGCCGAGAATGAATAGGAGCAACAACTGCTGCAAAAAATCAGAAATCCGCCCGTAAAGACACCAAGAGAAAAAGCAACGCAGGACGGGTGGAGCGAAGCGATGCCCATCAAGCAAAGCGGCTAAAAGCGATGGGGCTCGTCGGAACTCAACCCACATATAAGTTCTACAAGTTTATGCTGATGATTTGAGCGCTTTGGCGTGCTCTTCGCTCTTGGATGGAGGATTCAAGTGGTTTTTTTCCGGCAGCAGGAAGATCACCGCCAACGCCCAGATACCGCAGATCGCGCCCGCGACGGTCCACAACTTTTTGCTGCGGCCGCTATATTTTGCAATGACACAGCAGAGAATCGCATCGAGAAAATGTACCAATGCCGCGGTGCGCCAAAGCACGCTCAGATCCATTTCAGGTTTGATAAAAAGCAGGCCGGAGAAATAACCCAGCAGTCGATAGAAATCCACGGCACCCCTTGACGCTTCCTTCGAGCTGTTAATATACTCGCTGTTCGCTCAATTAGGAAAGCGCCGTATGACCATTAAAACCATCGAGTGGAAGAACGATCGGGTGGTCATGCTCGATCAACGATTGCTGCCACATCGGGAGGTGTACCGCGTCTGCCGCGACTATCAACAGGTCGCCGCTGCTATCCGCGACATGGTCATCCGCGGTGCGCCGGCGATCGGCGTAGCTGCAGCCATGGGAGTGGCGCTGGGGGCACTCAAGGCACCGCAGAAAACTTTCGATCGTGAATTCGAGCGCATTTTGTCGAGTTTGGCAAAAACCCGGCCGACGGCGGTGAATTTATTCTGGGCCTTACAACGGATGCGACAGATCTATTCGGAGAAACGCAGTCAAGGCGTAGACGTGGTCAAGCGCGCGCTCAAGGAAGAAGCGCAGAAAATCTATCAACAAGACATCGCGGCCAACAAGCAGCTTGGAAAATTCGGCGCGAGCCTTTTGCGCAACACGAA
>Ga0065712_10067751_pt1 | contig 59152 bp, 102 predicted proteins | sample MisRhiReplicate1_FD_59099 | JGI IMG/M metagenome (GOLD analysis project Ga0065712, IMG submission 59099) | Miscanthus rhizosphere microbial communities from Kellogg Biological Station, MSU, sample Rhizosphere Soil Replicate 1: eDNA_1 v3... | ecosystem: Host-associated > Plants > Roots >...
GGATCGCGCGAGTGGCTGGCGACGTTAGGATTCTGCACCAGCGGTCCCCACCAAGATACGACGTGCTTCGGCCCGCAGTTGTGCACCGCGCCAGACCTGTGCTGATACAGGATGTAGACGCCCCAGCGATTGCAGCGGCTGACAACGTGCGTATTAAGCGAGACGCTGGGCAGCACAAGCTCGCGCTCGATCTCACCGGGACGCACGGCAGCGTTCAAGGTTCCAATTTCTCGGGCAACGGTCGCGGCGGAACATGCCCTCTACCTGCGACATCCGTTTCCCACGGCGCCAGCTTCAAGCTTTCATACGTGCAATTCTTGACCTCGGGCCTTCTATTGCTGCAGTCGACGAGAATTAGTTCGTCATCGCCCAATATCTCCACGATCAGCGCTCTCCATTCCTTGTGGCTGACGCACTTGGAGAGTAGGTAAGTCTCGGCTCGCTTGCGGAGGTCGGGATTCATTTCATAACCACAGGCTTATCCAATTCGGTCACCTGAAGGCAAAGACCGCCCCAGCCATCAATCAAATGCCTTATGCCATCACCAGCGGCTAACTCCTCGTCGGTCTTTAACAGTAGTTCTTCCAAATACTTTGGAATCTCACCCTTTTCATAGTAACGATCAAACCAGCCTTTCGCGTTGTACGCCTTTACGAGATCAGGCAACTTATTTCGATCTAGAGTAGCCGAGAGGTCTTCTGGACCGTACTCGTTATAACTCCACAAAAGGTAAACGTAGCTCACACGCACTCCGGCCGCGGATTGATCCTCACCCCGTCGCGGTAATAGCCGAACGCCTTCTTCAGCCTGCGGCGCACCAGAGCGCAGCGACGGCACTGGTAGCCGCCAGCAATTCGGAACCAGAAGTGCATTCTCATCCCGGCGGTCGCTTTACGAGAACGGTTCGCACATATTCGGCACGTTCGGCCGGATTCCATTCACGCGAGCCCCACAGTTTCTGCCCGTCAGGACCGATGTGCGTGGGATACCAGTCACGTTCGGGCGGTCGGTTATTGTCCATCGGCACGGTTTCGTTCATTTCGCCGGCTTCAGTTTCTGCTCGACCGCCGTCGCCGCCTCTCCGTCCTCGTGGATCAGCCGCTCGAGATCCTTGAAGCCGATGAAGCAGTCACCACCCTTAGACCAAGAGTCCGACCACGAATTGCTGAGTTGTGCGAGACCGCGTTTCGTGTCCGCGCCGCGCCACAGGATTGCATGGCCTCCTGCTATACGCGCCCGCGGCGTGATCTTGATAATGCCCTCGCTATCTGGGTTAAACGAATCGTACCAGTTGATCCCCAAAACCACCGGCCCTTGCGTCAGCACAAATTCAAGCGCCGGCTGCAGGCTGAACGCCCAGAGGTACGACTTCAGGCGCCCGAGGTTCGTTACCGCTTGAGCCCCAGCGCGCACGCTTGTGCCGGCCTGCAACTGGTCTTCCGGAAGCTCGATCTCGCGGTCGTTATCCGGGAACTCATCGAGCAGAATTGCCCGCCGGTAGATGTCGAACGGCGTCGGTCCTGCGCTCGTCTGAAGCGGCGCGCAACGTAGGAAGTTCTTCCACGCATGACCTACGCACGTTCCGGTCTGGCCCTGGTCCAGATTCTTCGACGCGATGCTCCACGTCTTCTTCGTTGGCAGCGGTGTGCCGGGTGCCTCAAGCCTGCGTGACATCAGGAAGGCGTGATCGCGTGCGTCAGGTGAGAATCGGCGGCCAAAGTGACGTTTCATGTTTTCATACCTCCCGTATCTCAATGCCGTTGACGATCTGCATGAGCTTGCGCTTCAGTTTGTATACAGAAGTCTTAACACCCTTGGCATCCTCTACGATGACCATGCCGCCACTCTGGTATTCAAAATCCCCGACGTAAACGCATACCTTCTTTCCGTTCACGACAATGGGATAACGCTTCTGCAATCGCAGGTTCGTGATCTCGCCCTGCTCTTGCATTGAGGCCAATACCGCATACCGTTTTGCCTCGCGCTTTGATGCGAACTTGTGCGCGCCTATTTCGGTAGGTTGATTGCCATACTTTCTCGGCACATTGCCTACTCTCTTGGCCTTCGCCGCCCTATTCGCCGCCGTAGCGTTCTTCTGCTCCGGATCCCCGTCCATGCCGCGCTGAACCAGCCGAGCCCCAACGATCTTCACGTCGCCGCGCTTCACCTTTACGTCCAGTTCCTCGGCAGTCCAGCGCAGGCCAGTCATGCCGCCTCCACAATCGCCTGCAAGTGACGTAAGCGAGTCAAATGCTCGTCTAGGAATGCAACCTGTTTTTCTAAGTTATCAAACTCTTCTACTTCTTCAGCCGTAAACGTCCGCTGAAAATCAACAAGTGCTATTTTGTTTAACTCAACCATGCGAGCAACAATCGCGCTACGCATGGTTTCCAGCCGGCGCTTAAATTCATCTAACTTCATGCCGGCTCGACTCTCACCGCCACGTAGCTGAACTCCCCGTAGCTCCCGCTCGCCTGCGCGACCACCAGGCGCGAGGAGATCACGCGGTAACGCTGGCCGGCAACCGTAATCACATGCCCCACTCCATCAGTTCGATCGGATGCGGATCGGCGCCGAACTCGACGTATTGCATCGAGTCCCTGTGATACCAGAGACCGATTGACCCTTCCCAATCGAAGTTTCGTTGTTTGTCGCAAATCAGCATCGCGTCCGGCTTTTTCAGCATCTCGTCCGTAACCTGACCCTGCTCGCGTTGCGCTTCCTTCTTTTTGTTCCGCCATACCGTCATCACGTTGTCTGCTAGGTCGGTGATCGTGCCTGTTCCCTTCGCGTCGAATTTCCCCGGAGGCGCGAACTCGTCGTCTTTCTTCCGCGAGTGCATGACCAGATGCACATTCACCGCGTTATCGTTTTTGAAGGTGCAAAGCGCATCGAGGAATGCTTTCTGCCCGTCGTAATCCGTCTCTGCGATACCGCAGCGCATGAGCGAGTCGATGACGATCTGCGTTATGCCGAGGTTCACGACCGACCACCGGCATACCGCTATCAGATGGCGCCAGTTCACGCTTCCGATATGATCGTAAAGCCACACGCGATCATCCGACCATTCGTGAAACTCGCGACACGCTACCGGGCCCGGCTCGCGCTGCTTTGTCGCCTGCCGCGTCATGCGTTTGAGCGTCAGCACCGGCCGCATTTCCATTGAAGCGATCAGACACTTTTCGCCCTGCGCGGCCGCGCACAGCATGATCTGGTTCAGCACCAGCGATTTGCCATGACCGTTGATTCCAGGCCACAGGGTTAGCTCGTGCGGCCGCAACCGGAAAAGCGTCGACGTCTTGTTCCACGGCAGGTAAGTCCCCTGCTGTTCCGGCGGTAACGAGAAACTGTCGATAACCTGCTGTAGCCAGTAGGAAGCTGGCTTGACTACCTGCCTCGCTTCCGGCTCAACGTAGAACGAACTGAAGTCGATATCGTCAGCTATGAGCTGCATCAACGATCCTCTCGTGTTCGATTTCAGCGCCGCCAAAGTAGGTCACAGCGAAGGCTCGCGGTTCAGCCGCGAGTATTTCCTGGCAGGTTCTCACGACTTTCGCCCGATCGAGGTAGGTGCAAAGGCCTACATTTAGCCCATGCAGCACGCGCCAATCCTCGGTTTGATCGGGATTGAAAAGCACCGGGTAAAGGTCGCGTTGTCGAGCATTTCTGGCGATATCCCGCGACTCGGTGACGATCACCATGCCGAGTGGCCGCGCGCCCCGCATCCGCATTCGTAGCAGGCTAGCCGGCATCAGACGGCGCCTCGCGTGTAATCCGACTCGCGCCCGTTTTTCTTCGGTTTACCCTGCAGGATACGCATGGCATACGACTTTGGATCGTTCGTCCCTCTCGCCTCCAAAATCGCGTCTTTAACCGTGTCCTCAGGCCAATCCTTCAGGCACTTCGAAACCCAACTGCGTGACGTCTCCAGCGAGAGACCTGATTCCGTGAGAACGGTTCTAGCCTCATCCCAGATTCCACGCGGCGAAGCCGCTTCTTTTGACTTTGGTTTTACTTCTGGTATCTGGCTAGGGTTACGGTTCGGTTCTCGAATCGGTTTACGGTTCGGTTCTTTTTCCGAAACCGATTCGGTTAACGATTCGGTTTTACGTGGTCGCCCTCCTTTCTTACCAAGTTCGCGGTTTATCGCAACCTGCTTTCCATGCTTCTCAATCTCCTCGTCGGCCCGTTTGTTGTGCCTGGTGCCGTCGCCATTCACTGGGAAAAACTCATCAGCGACTTTCTCTACCGCCTTGCGCTCCGCAGCACCGTGGGCGCCAGCAATGCGATACAGAGAATCGTTGTCGGGAGGAAGTGATCGTGCAGTCGAGTAATAATGGTCGAGCAGCGTGTTGTAGGCGCCCTTTTCAATCATGGAAAGGTGAGCTGTCTTGCGAGCGAAATCGCCCATGAATCGTTTGTAAAAGTTCACTCACAATTCCCTTGTTCTTGCTCTCGTGCAGGGATTGAATCAGAGAAAATAGGATCAGCCCCAGCCCTTTATTTGAGTCCCATTTCGCGCTCCATTTTGTCGACCTGCGCCTTCGACCGTTCCCGATGGAGCCGGCACACTTCCAGCCAGAGTTCGATCGAGCGCTGCTTGTTGCCGATTGCTGCGGCGCAAACGCTCTCGTCCATGATGCGCTTTAGCTTCTGCTCGTGCGAGAGGTCGAGGAGATCTGAAATCATTTTTTCTTCCGCTCGTAATACTGTCTGGAAGCTATGACATGACACTCCAAGCAACGGATGTAGAGCCGACCATCATTCGAAATGACATAGGAGTTAGAAGGCTTCTTTGGGTGCCCGCAGTTGAAGCGTCCGGTGCGCAGCGGCTTGCTCTGGAGCATCAGCAGTTCGTTGGCGGTCAGCGTCATGCGGCAAATTCGAAGTCGTGCTGTTGTTCGTCCTGCTTGCCCGCGCGGGCGGTCTCGAGGTTCCTGACGGCCTGCCGGTAGTAAGATGGCTTCAGTTCAAATCCGATGCCCTTACGACCAGCGCAGACGGCGCTGTAGACCTCGGATCCAACTCCCATGAACGGCGTGAGCACCGTCTCGCCCGGATTGCTCCAGAGCGTCAGGATGCGGTCTATCACGTCGAGTTGGAGCGGGTGGACGTGCTTCTCGTCCTCTTCGTCGCGCGCCTCTTTGAACGGGAGAACGCGTCCGAGACGAATATCATCCCAGAATGCCGAGGCATACTGGCGCCAGATCCAATGCGAATAGCGGTTCTCGATCTGGTTTCCGGTCCATCCACGGTAAGCGAGGATTTCTGTCGGCGGCCGGCGCTCGCCCGCATAATCCAGCAATCCAACCGGGTGCGCGATGGGGATTTGATTCTCACCCTTGCGCCGAAACACTAGCAGGTAATCCGCACTGGCTGCCGAACACCGGGACGAGTCATCTACGATCGTCTTGTGCGCGAGGTTCTTTGCCATCGTCCGGTTACGCACTGCGAGCGGTTCCTTCCACACGGCATAGCGCGCGATGTAGCGGAATCCGTTCTTCTCATGCAGTCGGATGATGTCGCCTGGGAAGTCGATTAGATAATCGGTCCCGCTATTACCGCTCGGGACGTCCATCGCGTGAACAGCGGTCATGCGGCCTGGAAGCGTGAGCCGGAACAGTTCCTGCACGACGAACGCGTAATGATCGAAGAACTGCGCGTAGTCTTTGGAATTCGACAGATCACGCTCGCTGGAGCTGTAGGTATAGAGTGCACCGGACGAGGTTGCGAACGGTGGAGAATAAATCGAGAGTGCCACCGATGAATCAGGCAACGCACGCATACCTTCGATCGCATCCCCGCAATAGATGGCGTATTTATCCGTGATGACTTGCTCTTGTACGCTCATACGTGGCTCCAAGAAATGCGGCGCACTATGCGATGCACGGACGTGGTAGCGATGCCGAACTGGAATGCAATCTTTTGTAAAGACAGTCCTGTCTCTCGCAGTTGCCGGATTCTCACCACATCTTGCTCTGATATGCGCGCTCGCGGGTTTTTATCTCCACGCTTGTCACGCGTGACCGACTGTTCGCGGAAAGCCGCTAGGCGCCCGTCCTCTGACATATGGCATCTGCGGCATAGGAATTCGATGTTGCGACGTGTGTTATTCGCAGTGTTGCCATCTTTGTGATGACGATCTGCTTTTTCATTGCCGCACTTTTCACATGACTGCGGAGAGTATGCCCGTAACGCCCGCGAGCGTCCGCCTCTTACCGATACGGAGTCGCCTGTGAAATGATGGTGTTCTGGTCCGCGCTTGATACGCTTTGCGATGTGCTCTGCGCTTTGCTTATAACCACGCTTCGGTCCTACAGCCATGCCGGCACCTGTTGTTTTGTATCGAACGTCCGCGTTTTACTCACTGCAATCGCATCGTTCATGTGTTTGACGAGGGACGAAAACATGCGGTCGGCTTGCGTGGCTTTACGCTGTAGATTCTTCATCACACCGCGCTCGCCTTCGGTCGTTACGATGTCCACCGTGACCGGACGCTGTTGACCGAATCTCCAGCAGCGTCGAACGCCCTGGTAATACTGTTCGTATGAGTGGCTCGGGAAAAACGTAACGTGCGCGCAATGCTGGAGGTTCAATCCCCATGCGCCGATCTTCGGTTTCGTTACGAGAACGCGGGCTTGTCCACGAGCGAATGCAAGTAGCTTTTCTTCCTTTTTCTCATCCGAATCCTTGCCGCTGACCTGAATCGCATCGGGGATCATCTTTTCAAGTAAATCACCCTCGGCGTTCATGTGACACCAGACGAGCGCCGGTTCTTTCGTCCCGTTGACGAGTTGCGCAACACGGTTGCAGCGTTCGACGATAGTGCGTTTGCGCTCTTCGCGCTGTTCATCCAGACCTACGGCCGGCAGCGCAAACAGCATTCCATCGGCTAGTGTTTCAGCTTTTACGATATGCTCGTGTTCGATAAGCGATGGCAGAACGAATCGGCCATCATCGCACCCGAGATCGGACGGTTTACGACAGGCGCGCGCCCATGACGCGACCCACTTCCAGAACGGTTCCTCGGCGTGGCCTTTGAAGCGCCACTTATCCGTATGTCCGCCCGGAGGTTCATTTGTTCGCGGATATCCATGACCTGTATAGCGCATGGGTTTTACGGTATGTTGGTCATTCTTAAAAAATCTAGTCAGCATGTCGGTATAACCGAGTTCCCCGAGCGCCTCACTACTCGTGCCAAGTTCGATGTAGTCGTTCGGCGCCGCAGTGGCTGTGGCCAAAAGACGATAGGGAAGTTGACGCGCGAACTCGGTGACCGCGAAACGGGTTCGGCCATCGAATGACTTCAGAATGCTCGATTCGTCGCAGACGATGCCGACGAAATCCTGCGGATTGAAATAGTGCAGGCGTTCATAGTTCGCGATGACGATTCCATCGTGTAACTCGCCCGCGTGCGACCGATGCACGTCCGCATCAACGCCGAATTTCTCGCACTCGGTAATGAACTGGTGCCCGACCGCGAGCGGCGTAAGCAGGAGAACGCGCCCGCCGGTCTTGCGCACCACGTTCTCAGCCCATACGATCTCCTGTATGGACTTGCCGAGACCGCAATCCTCGAACAGAGCACAGCGGCCTTTGCGCACCGCCCAATCTACAAGTGACTTCTGAAAATCAAACAGGAAGTCGGGAAGATAGATCGGCGCAAATCCGGACTCGCCACCGCAATGCAGCTTCTGCTCGAGAAAACGTGTGTAATCGCTGATATCGCTCATGTTCACCCCACCACCGCCACAACCACCATCACGACCATCGTTACTAGCGCGACCGCTCTCAGGGCGGCCCAGAGAACGAGGTCGTAGGGTTCGCGCATGGCGTTTGTCAATCGTCTCTGCCTGGGCCGAAAGCGCAGTCGCGGGCGGTTCTCATGTCAGATCGCAGTCTTTGATGGCTTGGAGGAAGATCGCTGCAATAGCGGGCACGATGGCATTTCCGAGAGCAGCGAGTCTGGCTCTAGGCGTGTCCAGCCTGCGGGATAGCCCATGCGTCTCTCCCATTCCTCCGGGTCGATATTGGCGCCCTTGCACCCCGGCCACTTCTGCATTGACGCGCAATTCTGATTCGCCGTCGCAGTGGGTGTGGCCGAGAATCCAGTAGCGTGTGCGCCTATGGTCGAATCCGACGGCACAAGCCGGAACTTCAAACGTTTGCGTTTCGTAGCCGATGGAGTCCAGGTCAGAAACCACTTGCTCGAGTGCCACGCTGTCGATGTGAGTAACGTTCTCACAGAGCACGCAAGCGGGCCGGCATGCTTTGACAACGCGCAACATTTCCGGCCAGAGGAAACGGTCATCTTCCGTGCCGTTGCGTCTCCCGCGACTGGCGGAACTGAACGGCTGACAGGGGAATCCTCCGGTGATAATGTCGCACTCGATTCGTTGAACAGATCGAACGTCGTCATAGATCGGCACCCCGGGCCAGTGCTTCCGCAGGACTGCTTGGCAATACGGCTCGATCTCGCAGAAAGCTACAGTCTCGTAACCGCCAACCATGCGCGCAGCCAGAGCAAATCCCCCGATCCCGCTGAACAGGTCTAGATGTCGAAGCATGCTTCACGCGATGTGCACCAGCGCGACAATGGCGAGGGTAAGCATGAGCGTGAGCGCGGCGGCCTCGAGCCACTCGACGGTTACGCGCAGGCGATAGTCGGGCTCGAAATGAGGCACGGGGCGTGACCGCGGCCGCGGCTGGCGGGGATGTAAAGCGTGGTAAAGCCTGATACTGGCCATGCCTACCACCCTTCCGCGGTCTAATCGGCCGCAATGCCTTGTTGCGGATAGGGGCGAGTGGCTTTTAGAATCACCACAAGTCCCGTGCTCATGTTGCGATGACACGGTGATTCAGAAGCGGCTCGGAGCTACGCACTCCGGGCCGTTTCGCTATCTAGGGTATTACTCTTGCAGAGCCGCCTAATACTGACATTTTCTCACGCGAACGTCACGCCTTGGACTATACGGCGACTTCGCGTTGCTCCGCCCGAATATCAGCGCGGGACCACGCTTTTTATTGCACGATCGGCACAGCGGCACGACCGCCAACGGGCGCGTGTAGTCACGATGATCGTAAATCTGCGCGAAGGCTCCGCAATCCACACAATACGCGGTATCAATCGGAGGTAAATCACCGTTTTCTACGGCCTTCCGAACCGCGCTGTACGCGCGTGCTTTGTCTGCGTTCGTTCGTTTGACGCACGCCCAGCAGTAAACCGAATGCGGCTCTCGCTCGAAGGCCGATCCACAGCGCACGCAAAGGCTGATGACATTCACAACCGCTTGCCTTTCTTCTGGGCTGGCTTCTGGCCCGTCAGCAGGTAGTTCCGGACGATCAAAAGCCGCCGATAGGACGGTTCCGAGGCGTAATCGTCCGCCCCGACTTTGGTAATCCACGAGTAAGAGACCGCCGGGCGCAAATCATCGGCAATCTTCCTCCACTCGCCCCGGCGACTCCTGAGCGCCGCCGCCACTTCCGCAAATAGATCATCCATACGGCGGATACTACCGTAAAATTTTGCGCGTGTGCAAGCTATACATTAAAATAATGCTTGCGTATCTGGTAAAACTTTGATAGTATGATTCTACGGTAACAAACAAAGAGGCCAGCAAAATGACACGCACACATACACCGTCCCCGTGGAAATTCAATACTGACGCAGACATTATCGAATCCTCGGACGAGCGACAGCTTGCGGCGGTATACGGTCCGAAAGCTGAGGCACATGCCAACGCCCGCCTGATCGCGGCGGCGCCGGATCTCGTCGAAACACTCGACGCCTTGGTGCAGAAACTTGACATGATTGCGCCAAATATTGAAGCCGCAATTCTGTGCTGGCAGCGGCAATTTCCCCACCAATTGTTCATCGGTTATGCCGCCGAAATAACCGCGGCCCGTGACGCGCTCGCCAAGGCCGCGGCCGCAAAATAGTCCCGAAGCGTCATGCCAGGCAGGGAGACGAGATGAGTTATACGCCCCGCGCTGTGCGTCAAGCCATGCGACCCGACACACCAGAAGCGGTCGCCGAGCGCATCTATTACCGCCGCGTTGTGAAGCCGACTGTCGAACGCGAATTCGCGGATCGATATCCGACCTTCCCTGAAGGCTTCACACGAGAGCAGGTCATGGAAGCGATTGACTGGCAAACGCGACGGCTCCAAGAGCTTGCCGCTCAGTGGAACACATGAACGCATTTTGTGCAGGCAGGGAGACGAGATGAGCCTTTACGAAGTTTTCACGCGCGACGGCGAAACGTTTCTCGGCAAGCGTTGGCTTTGGTCGTGGCAGGCAGCGGAGCTGCGCGGTCGTGGTTACATCGTTGTTCTGTGGTGACGCCGCCACTTTCTGGGAGATGGAGATGACGAGACAGGAAGCTAGGGTAGTCCAATTTTTATCGATGATTCTTGGCTGCGTTCTGTGTGGGATTTTACTCTTATGCCTGACCGCGATCGTCGGCGTGACCAAGGTGTTGTGAAAAAACTAGCGCGATTCGCGAATGTCTCGCGAGGCAAGGCAGGGAGACGAGATGAGCCAGATCCAGTTTCTTCAAAAATGCGCCGCCGCGATGAACGGCTACCGTGAGCTGACGCAGGACGCTTCCTACGGTTCGCGTGTCGAGAACGGCCGCATGCAGCTCGTTCGCGTGACGTTCGATGAGCGCGGCAAGAGCCAGATCGAGGAATGCAGCGAGTGGATGCCGGTCGGCGAGTGGCTCGCGTTCATGGATTCGATTGCGGTCTGAGGCAGGGAGACGAGATGAACGCGAGTTGCCTTTGCGGCGTGATCGAAAAAGGTCTGCCGCTTCCCGAGCGCGCCACATACGGCTCCATCGTCGGGACCTTGCGGCAGATGGAAGTCGGAGACAGCGCGTTCTTCCGCGGCGCCACGGTCAACTCTATCAATTCCGGCGCGCGGTATGCGCTGGGAAGCGGGAATTACACGCTGCGCAAACTGAGCGGCGGCGTGCGCGTCTGGAGGACAACGTGAACGCCTGTATGACGCCGCGCAAGCCCCACTTCTGGTTCAAGGACGGCAAGTGGCACGTGAAGACTAACTACTTTCTCGTTGATGGCGTATCGCCTGCCGACTGCTTCCTCAGCTTGTGCGGCGAAGAGAGTCAGGCTGGCGCGAGCGCGAATGCCCCGTGGGTAAAGCAGTCATCGATGCGCGCGATCGGGACAATTATGCGGCGGGGATTGTGGCGATGAATAGCGACGGTAGCCCTACCCGCCTTGAGCTTGCCGCTGCTTACGAGGCCGAGCGGCGCCGACGCGAAGAGAAGAAGGACGATGCGCTCCGCACGGCGCGCGAATACCTGGAGGCGCTGCCGGAGGCGTATGACGTCGGGCCGGTGATCGAAACCATTGATGAGGCTTTGCAGCAATGATGGAGAAATACATTCTGGTCGATCGTGAACCGAAGCGTTGCGACGACATTCTAGAGTGGGGACGTTGGTATGAGACGGCCCAACGCCATATTGGCGACGACACGATCAATGGCGTTCGTGTATCGACCGTGTTCCTCGGACTAGATCACAGTTTTAGTGAAGGAGATCCGATCCTATTCGAGACGATGGTATTCGGCGGCGAACACAACGAATGGCAGGAACGCTATTTTACTTATGACGAAGCTGAAGCGGGACATAAGAATGTCGTCCGGCGGATTCGCCTAGGATTACACCCGAGTCGCGAGAACCTCATCGATGCCATTCGGGAAGGTAAGGCGCCATGATGGACCGCATCCTCTGGCTGATCCTGCCGACGTGCCTGCTGCTCGCGACGGTGTTCTTCACGGCGGTTACGCTGCTTTCGATATTTGGGAGATGAGATGAAACATACGCCCGGACCGTGGGCAGTTCATTGGCCCGGTTATACGGTTGAGGCCGTTCATCCAGTTAGGAACGATGCAACGGGGAAAACTCCAGTCGCGTTCGTAACTGGATATTTTGCCGGTCAACAGACAGCTAACGCTCTTCTGATCGCCGCTGCGCCTGAACTATATGAGGCGCTACAGGCCATGCTGAACGGCGTCTATCACTACCATGATACCGCCGAACAGATTGCGGGGAACTGCGGAGAGTACCAGACCGTTAGACGTGCCCGCGCCGCTCTCGCCAAAGCCCAAGGAATATGCCGATGACAAACGACGAAGTAAAGGTAGCTGCGGTGCTCGCGTTCCACCGCTTCTGCGCTGAGCAGAACATCGCCACATGCAACTTCGGCGACGAAGTGAAGATGGCGTGGATGGCCGCGTTCGTGGAAGGATGCCACTGGTCTGTGGATAAGACGACTACGGAGGCCATCGAAATGCGGCGCCAGGAACACGAGGAAACGATGCGGCTGTTGCTGCAGGAAGGGAAAGCGTGATGAAAGACGGCGGTCCAGCGTTTCCGAAATTATCACATTCAGATCATTACGTGAGTGAGGGTTACAGCATGCACGCCAGCTCCGATGGAATGTCCCTGCGCGACTACTTCGCGGCAGCGGCGCTCAACGGGATTCTCTCTAACGATGAAACGATGCGCCAAGGAGTTCTGCTGACCAAGGACATGAAGGGCGTCGATTCGCTACAGACCGTAAATAGCCTACTTGCCTACGCCTATGCTGATGCCATGCTCAAGGCGCGCGCGTCAAACCGTGGATAATGAAGACGCGGGCATCTGGATCGGGATCGCCTGGTCGATTCTTTTCAGCGCGGGCTTGTGGCTGATCGGCGGGCTGATTCTGTGGTGGATATGGGAAGTCATGTGACATGACCTTAGAAGATCGAATCACGCAACTAGAAACAGAGTGTAAAGAAACGAGGCAAGCTCTGGAGTCTATCCTGCCATTCGTGGACGACGCGGAGGACGTGGCGAGCGTTTTCCCTGAGTCGGCGGCATCGGATCAATGTCGCGCCGCCGTGCAACTCGTGCGCGCTGTTCTGGCGAAATACCCATGAGCAACGTCCTGACCGTGCTCATGCTCTTGATCGCCGTCACGCTCATCGTGCTAGCGGCGACGGTGGGAGCCGCGACGTGAACGACTGGGCGCTTTTTGACGGAATACTCGTGCTGCTCGTGATGGTGGCTCTGTGGCTGATCGCGATGCACTACGAAGGCAGAGAATGAAACTTCTTCTACGGGAGGAATGTATGAGTCTTTACAACGCACTTTTCGGCGTCAACAAAGCCGCGCCGCTATTGCTCGCGATGCTCGGGACCAAGCCAGACGATGTGCCGCGCTTTCGTGATTGCTTTTTACAAGACGGCCAGATTGTGATTCACACCAGAACGGGAGGCGGCAATCGAGATAGCTACGAAAATCCGGAGCGCCGTCGCGAAAGCTATCCAGACATCTATGACACGGAAGAAGCGGTTCAACAGGGGCCGTTCAACGAGGACTTGCGCCAATTACCCGGCTACGTTTCCGACGAAGACGATGATTTCGATAGTACGTATGCCAACTTCTATTACGCGATACCGGAGCAATTCAAGCATCTGCTCGACAAGATACCCGAGGGAGAAGACCCGGCGAAGCGCTGGCAAGACACATTCGCAAAACTCGAAGACGGCGACCTAAACGACCCTGTCGTAAAGCGTTGCATGGCTGTAATGGAACCGATAGTAACAGAGATCAAAGACACACTCGACAACGGTAAGGGCGGCATCGTTTCGATATGAACAAACCATACCGCCTGCTCGATCCCGGTTTCGTCTACACGCCGAGCCATGCGAGCACCCCTGAACGCCTGCACGCCCGCATGAAGGAATGGCGCGAGCAGGCCAAGCAGAAGCGCAAGGAAGACGAGGAAGGTCACGCCGCTGAAAAAGAAAGTCGAATGCGATGAGTGACATCCCGAAGCCACGCATCTCGCGCTCATCTATCTTGCCCGGATGGGAATGTAGAGGCCACGGCTATTCCGCTATGGGCTCGTGGGAGACGCCGCGCATGGCTTACCTCATGTGGCTAGAGAATTTCACACAGACAAACGCGGAATTTTATAAAGCACTTCAACGGATCAATCTAAAGGTATCGCAATGCAAAACGAAGTTGTAACGCCGCAAGAGACAACGACGGTTGCGACCGTGACGCCGATGCGCCTGCTGGAGATCGCCACGCAGCGGGGCGGTTCTATCGAGGAACTCTCTAAGCTGATGGATCTCGAGGAACGCTGGCAGAGGAACCGCGCCCGCGCTGCCTTCGATGAGGCAATGGCCGCAGCTAAAGCCGATATCCCGGTAGTGAAGAAAAACAGAGAGGTCGATTTCGTATCGCAGAAAGGACGAACGAACTACCACTATGAGGACCTAGCTGAGATCGCCCGCACCATCGACCCGGTGTTATCGAAGCACGGCCTCTCCTACCGCTACCGCACAAGCTCCCAGCCTAACGAGCCAGTCACGGTAACGTGCATCATCTCGCACCGTGGCGGGCATTCGGAGGAGAACACGCTATCGGCCGCTCGAGATGACTCTGGAAATAAGAACAGCATCCAAGCTATAGGCTCGACCATCACATTTTTACAGAGGTATACGCTGAAAGCCGCTCTCGGGCTGGCTGCGGCGCAGGACGACGACGGGCAGACAGCCGAGAAACCTGCCGTCATTCCCGATCCCGAAGGCAAGGCGAAACTGGAAGAGTGCGGCTCCATCCGCTCTTTGAATGAAACATGGAAGGCGCTTACAGGAAGTCAGCGCAAGACGCTTTCGGCAGTTGCCAATGAATGCCGCGAGCGTATCAAAGCGGCCGACAAGGAAGCCGCGCAAGCATGAAGAACCGCGAACGCCTTCTGTTGATGCATATCTTCAATCAAATGAAGAAGCGATGCTACGACTCTACGCACAAACAATACAAAGATTATGGTGGACGTGGCATCACTATATGTGATCGATGGATTGCATCGTTCGATGCGTTTTACGCAGACATGTCACCCCGTCCCGCTGGCCTCTTGCTAGATCGGCGGGACAATGATGGTCCTTATTCGCCTGCCAATTGCCGGTGGGTTAGTAGATCGGAATCTAATAGCAATCGGCGTAACTGCATTTATGTTTATTATCACGGTGAGCGCATCACTCTAAAAGAGGCGAGCCGTCGTGCTGGCTTGAAGTATCGGCGCGTCCATAAACGAATTATCGAGCATGGCTGGACAGTGGAAATGGCGCTTACTCTTCCGATAGGGCAAGCGTGGGGAACAAAACGGAGGGGCACGTGAGCGCCCCGCAAGGCAGCGCTGCTTGGCTTGCAGAAAGAGCCGGGGCGGCGACCTGTAGCCGCTTCAAGGATGTATTAGCCCGCACGAAGTCAGGAGAGGCCGCTACTCGGCGGAACTACAAAGCGCAGCTCGTCGTCGAGAGACTTACGGGCGAGCCTATGGAGAGTTACCAGAACGCGGCAATGGCGCACGGCACAGCAAGCGAGCCGCTCGCACGTGAGGCGTACGAGGCTTTCAGTGGGAACCTCGTCGAGCAAATCGGCTTCCGGCAGCACCCGACGATCGAATGGTGCGGCGGATCGGTCGATGGACTGGTGGACGATGAAGGCATTATCGAGATAAAGGCGCCTTACGTGCCGAGCGTCCACTTAGACACACTGCTTAACGGCATGCCTCCAGAGCACATGCCACAGACGCAAGGGCTGATGCTTGTCCTGGATCGCCAGTGGTGCGATTTCATTTCCTGGGACGTGCGTTTCCCAGAGCATTTGCAGCTCTACGTCGAGCGCGTCGAGAGAAACGATGCCTATATCGAAACCCTACAGAAAGAGGTCATTACCTTTCTCAAGGAAGTGCAATCGCTGCACGATCGCCTGATGAACCGCACTCCGCTTATCGAGCAGCTTGCCGCGAGCCTGGACGTGGCTGGTTCGCAAGCATGACACGCACAGACTTTTACATACTCGTGCGCGCTCTTGGTAAGGCATTGGATTTGGCCGATGCGCCCTTAGGCGAGTCGGCAGAGGATGAGTGGCGAGCCGCATACGCAACGCTGCGCATTATTGAGGCTGACTACAAGAAACGCTATTTGGCCCTTCCGCCAGAATGACGAGTCTAATGTCAATTCTCCTGCCGCAGTCGCCGCCCGAGCCGAGAGGCGCGAGAGTGGTGACGTGGGAGATACCAGAACCTCCGAAGCCGGAACCCAAACCGCAGCCGATACCCATGACGAACGCTGAGAGAGCCGCTAAACGCCGCCTCGCTACGAAAGCCTGGGCCGAGAGAAACACGGAACACAGGCTTGAATACAACCGCGAATACAAAGCTAAACGCAGGAGGAAAGGCGTGCCGTCCTTACACCGTCTATTCATATTGCACGAGACGCAGCACGTTGCGGGTGTCAGTTCGTTCCTGCAATCGAACTGGAAGGCGTTTGCGGATGCCGGCAAGCCGTTGCAGGTCGCGATAACTGAATACAAGTCGAAGCGTAGCGACGATCAGAACAAACGATACTGGGCTGTGCTGCGGGAGATTGCGGAAAAGGCGTGGATCAACGGCAAGCAATACTCGGACGAAGTCTGGCACGAACAGATGAAGCGGCAGTTTATCGGCATGGAGTCGCTGCCCAGCGGTGGGCATTACGGAATCTCGACCACGAAGCTCAGTGTGTCCGCATTTGCAGAATACATGACGCAAGTAGAACAATATGCTGCGTCAGAGCTGGGCGTGCAGTTCGATGCGTGCTGAGGACCGCCACAAAGAGCGCGTGCATTCTGTCGGCTGCTCAGTCTGCCGTCGTCTCGGACGCGGTTACGTTCAGGCCCAAGCTCACCACGTTGCGGAACATACCGGCAAGCGTCACCCGTTCGCGCTGGCGAATCTCTGCGAGGAGCACCACGATCCGCACCGGACAGGATCGGGCTTTCACGGCATGGGGACGAAACGCTTCTGTTCGATATTCAAAGTGCCGGGTGAAACTGAATGGGGTTTATTGGCGTGGGCGATTGAAGACTTGGAGAGATACGCATGATGGCTATCTGTGAGAAATGCGGCGCTCGCATTGAATGCGGACACCGGATTGAGGGCTGGCGCGGCATCCTGGTTACGGCGTTCTGGGACGTCGTCTTCACGCTCGTCTTTGCGGCGGTACTTCTGTACGTGTATTGCCCCGAGCCGCCGCTGCTCCCGCTTAACCCGAAGGTGACGTATGGCTGATCAACCGGGCTGGGTCAACATTCCGCGCTGGGCGTGGAACCATCAGCATCAACCGCAGGAGCAGTGGCGATGACTGACTTTCTGACGAAGAAAGCACGCGAAGTCGGACTCGCTTCCGACCCGGAGGCGATGAACGACGTGAGCGAACTGGTGCGGCGAATCGAGTCGCTTGCAGAGAAGGCGACGCCCGGTCCGTATTTCATCAGCGGTGATGATGCTGCGGATACGACGGCTCATCGCAACAGCGGACTTGCGCTGATCGATACCGGGCGCAACGAGGACTGGCCTGTGCTGCGGCTTGGCGAATGGCCTACCACACGATTCATAGCGGAATTGCTCAACGCATGGCCTGAGATCAGAAAATTGCTGCTGGAGAAATCGTCTGCCACGGCCCGCGCCGAAGCGGCAGAGGAAGCACGCGATTCACACATGCGCCTTTGTATCGGTGAAATGCGACGCGCCGAAGCGGCAGAGCGGGCATGGATTCCGGTTAGCGAGAGGTTGCCAGACCCGATACCCGTTCACCCTGTCGGCAACTATTCAGCATACGTTCTCTGCTATTGCCGTGGATGGATACCGCCCACTTACGCTATGCAAGCGGCATTTAATGGAAATGGCGAGTTCATCGGATGGGTCGGTCAATCAGCACAGACAGATTGCGTTACACACTGGATGCCGCTTCCGGCTCCACCCGACGCCGCGCTAGCCGCCCCGCGCGAGGGAGGGAAATGATGAACGAAGAATGTTCCGTGATCGTTCGTGCGGGGGCGGGTTACTACCGCTATACGTCCAAGCCGTCTAACTGTCAGCTAAAGGCAGTCGTTGAACGTGATGGACGATGGTGTTGCAAGCGCCACGATCCAGCCAAGCTCAAGCCCGCCCGGCGCGCTGACGAGAGGGACGCATGATTGCTAAATATGTTCCGGCAGGAGACATGCCAAAAATGCCTCAGGGGATAAGGCTTTGGAGAGAACGCGCTGTCCGTAACTATGTTCTCGCAATGGCCGCTTATCTGCGGGCGAGGGAACCAACTGACGCAGCGTGTCAAAGGCAACGGGTTAGGGGACGTGAACGGGAGCCTTGGTGATCTGGCGCCTGATCCACCACTGTATAGCTCACCCGTTGCTGCTCACATCAACGCAGCGGGCTATGAGATTCCATGATTGGACAGCCAGCAAAGGATGGGGAGAGAGGGACGCATGAGCACGCCGAGCGAGACGCTGAATGCTGTAGACATTGAGTTGCTACGTGACTTCCTGCTGCATGGCCGGATGTTCTCGGACGAATGGCTGAAACTTATCAACCTAACATGTGATGCGGCTTTAGACCGAGCCCAGGCGCGCAGGGAGTTGGAGGAGGCGAAGCGTGTCATCGACGGACTTCGCATAACTGGAACTGTGCGTGTCGAAACCGAAGCACAGCACGCCCTCGTCTCCGCGCAGGCCGAGAACGAACGGCTGCGGATAGCTCTCGAAATGCACGATGAGATAGAGAAGCGAACGAACGCTCGCGCCGACTCTCTCGCTGCCCTCGTAAAGCAACTGCAACTCGAACAGGATACTGCCATCGAACGCGCCGACTCTCTCGCTCGCGAGCTGGAGACGATCAAAGATCTGTATGAGGCTGGCAAGAGGCACTGGAATCCAGTCTACGAGATTGTTCTGAACGAGCGCGACAAGCTCAAGGCGGAGCTGGAGACGATTCGGGCAATACACGCAGACTGGAATATGAACGCGGATGTCACTGACCTGATGGCCATGATCCGCATAGACGCCGCCCTCCAGCCCCGAGGCGAACATGAGTGAACTGACGCGCGCAGATATTGCGAAGCTACTAGAGCGATGGTTGCACAGCGGGTGCCCAGACTGCCTAGGCGATTGCGCGTCTGCCAATCCACCAGTGACTTGCTGCATTGTCCGAGAAACCTACGATGCCCTGCGCTCCCTCTCTGCGCCCGAGCGCGAGGGGTGGGTGAGCGTGCCGAAGGAACCGACAAGGGAAATGCTCGCGGCTGCGTTGGGCAAGCCCGGATTGCAGCTTTTGAACATGGATAGACTGCCCGCCGGTCAAATCGTAAAGATATGGAGCACCATGCTCGCCGCCCTATCAAATGAGTGAGCTTAAAAGCTGTCCGTTCTGCGGCAGTGATCGAGTGGCTCTCTGGAAGCCGACCTGCAATCGTCAGTCACCCTATAACCCGGCCGATCGCGCTTACCCGGAGGTCGGGTGTCGCGACTGTTTCGCCTCGGCTCACGGGAAAGATTGGGACGAGACTGGGCGCACAGCCATAGCAGCCTGGAACCGTCGCGCGAGCGCGCAGGATGCGAGAGAGGCGGCAGACGCCGCGCGCTGGCAACATTTCGTGTCTCATATCAGTGGTGGACGTGACCCGCACGGACGCGAATGTTTCGTTATCGAGATTCCAGACCCACGTCCCGGCGTCAGCATCATGCGCGGCTCGGTTGCCGAACATTTCACCGACGCGATAGACGCCGCCCTTCGCGCCGCCGCGCCGAGCGGGGAGGACTAAATCCGCCCCAGCACCAGCAGCACCACCAGGACAATGACGATGAGACCGATGGCGCCGACAGGTCCGTGGCCCCAGCCCGAGTGATAGCCGTAACCGCCGCCGCCGAGTAAGACGACGATGAGAAGAATCACCAGTAGCGTGGTTACGTTCATGGGAGGTTCCTCCTAAATGGCCGACATTTTCGTGGTTGAGAAAAGCACGGATCTGGAAATCTACAGGAACGATACCGGCTTTAACTTGTGCGTAAATGACCCGGACTGGGGCGATAGCGAAAGCGGATGGGGATGCCGCGCGCGCATTCAACTCACCGATGTGGAAATGCGCGGACTGATTGAATGGGCGACCAAACACTTAGCATGAACGATACGAACCTTATCCTGTGCAACATCTGGTGTGCTGCATCGCTTGTTTTATCAGCGAACGATTACCTGTGGCATTCAGGGGCGGCGCTATTCTTAGCGTTGCTATTCATTGCCTCGCATCTATGGTCGCAAGGCACTCCGACGTCTGCTCAGACTACAGTCCAGACGGCACAGGCAACGGAACAGTAGTGCCACCGAGCGGAACCATGCACTCAGCGAGAATGGTTACTTTGTTGCCGTCCCGCTTGTATTCAACCTTGGAGCAGTATTCGAAGCTCGGCGTATTTCCGACGATCTGCGAGCCGAGAGCGGAGCAGCCGGCCAGCGCCGCGATGACGATAACGAGAACGAGCGCATAACGCATGGAGGTTCCTTTTGACGGACGAAAAACTGCGAGAGATTTGGGCGCTGTGTTTCGAGAACGACGAGGCAGATGATGTGAACGATATTCACGACCTGACAGCACATTGCCGCGCCCTGATAGCCGAAGTGCGGCGGCTGCAGGAACGCGTCAGGCAACTCGACCCATACGGACGAGGCGTAGTGTCCGCTAGCGAGGACTTCTAACCCTCCCGCATCATCTGCGCTAACCGCTGCGCCCTAGCGCCTACCTGCACCGCCCACGCACTGGAGAGCATCGCGAGCGCCGCCTCGTCGTAGCGGCCCTCTTCAGCCAATGTCAAGGTATGGTGGAAGCCGAGCAGGCCCTTTACGCCGAGGTTAAATCCCATGTTAAGGAGCACCCGCTGCCTTACTTCGGACAGTTTGCGCCACCACGGCAGAGCCTTGTCGAGTTCTTCCTCGACCTCGCGGATGTCGTTCTCGAGCAGGTACAGCGCCTCTTCGCTCGAGATGCCTTTGGCGTCGAGATTACGGCCAATGCCCAAGGTCAAATGACCGGCGCTGCAATGATAGGGCTTGAGCCGGATGCCCTCGTCTCGGATCAGTTCGTCCTTTAGCCGCTCGTAGTCCACTAGTCTATTTCCGGTTTGACGGTAGTAACCTTGAGCGGACTATCGACGCCGGGGCCATTGACTACCTGCACAGGCATCGGTTCGGATGTTTTGGTAGCGGCTACCCGGTGCGCTTCAGCGATGACGTTGGCTGCTGCCACTGTCGCCTCTGCGATCAAGGCGCGCGCCTTTTCTTCGGCTGCATCCACCAGTGTCGACGCGGGCGGAGACGTACGCTCGCGTTCACGCTGCCTGTCCACTTCCTGAGCTGCGCCTCTTTGGATGAACACCTGCTCGAACAGACGCTTGAATTCGTCCATGCGACTATTAACCGCCTGGTGCGTCTCGGCGGCTTGCTTATCCGCCTTCCCTGCTCGCAGGCTCGCCATTCCAGAAAATATTGCCGCGATGACGGTCCCGATCGCCGCAATAGCGAGTGCGAGACCTTGCCAGTCGGTCTGAGCGCGCGCCGCTTGCGCTTCCATCAGCGCCTTTATCGCAGCTATCACCGCCGGGTCTGTTACTGCCGTGACTGTGTTGAGCTCCATATCACGCCTCTATTTGAACGCCTTCACGTAGTCACGGAGCCATTTAACCTCACCAGGATCACACAGCGGCTCCGGTTTAAGTTCTATACCGTAGGTCCTTTCAACGAATTCGTGCTGCCGGTCTAGTTGAACGCAATGCAGGATCGTGTTGCGGGCGGAGCGATACTCTGCGGCAGTCGCGCGCCGCTCTGCTGCTGCTGCGATCTGCGTTGAATGATAAGAGAGCATGAGCGATGACATCGCGATCGCAGCGAGTGCGAGGCTGATCAGAATCATCGCCCATAGTCGATTCGCTGGAGCCATCTCACAGCGACCCTATTTTTTGCGAAATTTTATTTTTCCCGGTGACGTACATGGTCCGAATGGTCTCTCGCGAAAAAACACAGGCGAGCCCCGTCATAAAAAGCCAGATGACGATATTGGTAAACCAGCTTGGCTCGCTGTCGGTCCATATGACGCAGGCACGATAAAGAAGGTAGAAAAGCACGCCCAAAAAGAGCGCTCTAACCCATGAGACAAACAATTGCAGTATGCAGTTTTTCGTCCGGAGACCGGGCCGCACGCTTTCTATGTGACCGACCAGGCCTCCGAATAATGCCATCCCGCAAAACCAGAACAAATCCGGTGGAGCAGCAAGAACCATCGACGAGGGAATCAACATTCACTTGGCGGTTCATCCGGTGAGTTGCCCAGCAGCCAGTCGATAAGAGGGAAATCCACACTAGGTGTCGGCCGAAACGACTTTCGTTACGTTATCGCCGAAGCGCACTTTCAGGTCGCCGTCTGCCGAGTCGATATAGAATCTCGCCTGACCTGCCGCCGCCGTCGGTGCTGTGACTCCATCCTTGAGCGTAAGATAGCCTGCAAGCTGGACATTCAGCACACCGTTCGCATCCCACGCCAAGATCGCAACGTCTTGTAGTGTCCCGCCGGTCAGCAACTGGATTTTGATCGACGCTTGCTCATTTCCGTCTACAACAGAAGTGGCGGAAGCGACCAACTGTGCGAAGGGCAGCCATTCGTTGTTTGCGTTCTTCTGAATGAACGGGAGGGTAATCCCGGTGCCGGTGCCAGCGGAGTTTGTGCCGACAGAATGTGCAATCCCGCTTGGCCCTGCAATCGCACCCGAGGCTCCAATCAACGGATCCCCTGTGACTAGAGATCCATGCACCGAGCAGCCGGAATGCGTGAAGCTTGATCCGTTGACGCAGTTCACGGTGAAGATGCCCGAGCCCGCGAAGACGCAGGTATCGAGATCGACGCCCCACACTTTTGCAGTATTCCCGAGTCTGATACAGCCCTGCGTTGGAGGGATGCCGCTATATTCGAAATGACAGTTGATCTTGGCGTTGACGTCTCCCTGAGTCGACATGTCGATTTCGATGCTGACCGCGGTTCCGCTCTCAATGTCAGATTGTCCGTCGACGGTGAGGCCAATGCTGTCCTTGAACCGCAGTGGTACGGTTCCGCCCAGCGTGCAGTGCGAAATGTGCAGGGTGTTCGTATTCGCTCCCGCATCGACTGCATAGCTCGCGGCGCCGAGGAGTTCGCTGTCGATGATGGACCAACCAAAGCAGGAATTAGGCGCGGTCCCGCCGGGATTGAACTGAACGTCTGTGTCGAAGCCTCTGATGGCGACGTCGTAGAGGCGCCCGTTTTGAGAGTTCGTGACCTTGATGCCGCAGCCGGTCGGGTTCGCCGCGGTGCTGACGATCGCGATCGATTCAATGATCGGACAGTGCCGGTCGGTTATAACGATCACGTCGGCGCTGTCGATATCGGTCGTGATAATGACCGGCGGTCCGATGGTGTAATCCCCAGATCCTTCGCCCATCCATTTAGCGGCGCTGGTGTGCATGGAAAGGCAACCGTTTCCCGGCCCGGGCGGGACGACGTAATAGGTGCCCTTCTCAAACCATAGAATGCCGCCCGTGATGAGATCGGCGTCCGCGGCGTTGATGCCAGCGGTGTCGTTCGCTACGCCGTCGCCAACTACGCCGTAGTCCTCGTCCATGACAGCGACGATATGGCGCGCAGTCATGTAGGCACGCATGGCGGGCTTGTCGACGTTGCCGGTTGGGGCGGGAGCGTCTATCAGGAAATCTTCGGGTTTGCTCATTCTTATCCTTTGTTACAATTTGTTACACTTTACCTTGTTGCTATATATGTAGCTCGGTGATACATTAACACCATAGACAAACGAACCGGAGACGAAAAATGACAACCATCCTGATAACCAAGCAAATCGAATCCGAACACGGTTTCTACTTCGAAGCGACCTGCGGCAAAACGACTGCGCAAGTAGCCATTCATTCAGACCGCGTGCAAGTAATCTGCTTAAACGCAATGCATAAAGTCGCGCGCGGTCCCGGTCGGGTTTTCCCGTCAGTCTCTGCCGCAATCCAAGGCTACAAAAAAGCCGAAATGCGCGCCATTATTGAAGCCGCCGCAGATGCGGTTTCTCACTGATATGACAATAGTTCTGTGGCACGATCCGACCGAATCCACGGTCGAGCTTTATCCGCATTGGGATATGGATGCCGGAGACTTCGTTTCGGTAGAGACTGGCCCTCCCATAATCCCGCTCATTCAGTTAAATACGGTCCTAATGGATTCCGGCAGGATATGGGCTTGCATTCAGCATGACGGCGATACCACCCATGCTGGCTTCATCGACACGTTCGAACCCTGCCGTAGCTGGTTCGAACCCGTAGAGGATGAAATCTGATGCTTAATCCATATCAGGAAGGCTTTAACGCTGGCTGCGAACACGTCAGGCGTAACGAGGTTGAGATGTTGATTGAATCCGTTAAGGATCTAATCCGCGTTTTTGAGCAATATCTATAAACTGGCCGAGGAGACTATGAAGGCGTTATAGACAATGCCAAACAAATCCTCGGAGAAATGCCAAAAAAGAGCATCTACGCTCAGCCTCGGGCCAATCGTCCCTTCTGGACAAAGCCGTAAGAGTAAAAGCGTGCCATCCCCTACAGACATTCGATCGGCCAGAGAACGAACCGGCCTTACTCAAACCGAGGCCGCCGCTTTAATCGGCGTTTCTCGCGTTACGTGGACCCGCTGGGAGACTGGTATCACCCCGCCTCCCGCAGAGCCGCTGTGGCGATTCTGGCTGCACGTCGCGGGTCTGGAGCGCATTCCCTTCAGCGCGGCCTCTTCCAAATGAGAGGGACGCGGTTAAAGCCGACGACTGGCCGCGGTAGAGTGCGCTTGAATGCTTCTGCTATAGCGTTGGCGACGGGCTTTGGTTCTGCGCGGATCGCTTCGTCGAAGTAGGGCTGGCCGCGCTTCGTTATGTCGGGTTTATAGGGTGCGTGTGGCATAATTCAGGTGAGCGGCCAAATAAGGCAGACATGCGCCTCTTCTTCGTGGCGCGTTCTCCGGGGTCGTTGTCCAGTGCGTCTTTGCCGAATAGATTGGACGCCGCTCACTCATCCCCCGACCTTTCGGGCGGAAGACTTCCCCCACTCCCGGCTCCCGCTCCGGTAAGGATGAACGCCGCCGACATGTCCGAGATATTTCCCGCCGCAGTAACCGAGCGCATGGTGTAAGAGCCATCGTTGAGGCCTGCAATAATGGTAGGCGAGATCGGCACCGCATCGTTCCATATCGCGCCGTCCTTGAATAACTGGTAGTGATCGGCACCGGTGCCAGTCGTCCACTCGAGCTGACCGATGGTTGAGCTCGTCAAGCCGGTCGGCGGACTCGGGGCGAGGTCCGTGGTCCAGGTTGAAGTTAAGGCGCCAACGGTCCGGATGCGTATGTCCTGCGGCGGCGTGCGCGGAATGTAAGTCTTGAGTTCATCGCCCGCCGGGATAATCCCGGACGAGGTCCACGTCGCGATCCCCTGCGAGCGATACTGAACCTCGTAACCGCTGCTGCCCGGGCCAGCGGTCGCGGTCCATGTGACGAATAAATGATCTGGAGCGACATCTGTTGGCGTGCTGACCGAAATCACCGGAGGAACGGCAGCACTATCCGGCAGCACCACGCCCTGAAGTTCGGCTGCGTCCTGCTCGTCTGCGATCGACCAGTCCCAGACGCTCGCATCTTCCTCTTGCAAGGTCAGGTCGATGCCGCTGAAGTTCTCGGCCAGCGCCCATGATATGACTCGGAATGTGTGCCCGTTGACCATCGGAAAACGCGATGAGTTTAGCGTCACGCAGTCCCACGCCTGCACCCGAAAGCCGGAGAGGTTTACGGGCCAGTGAACAGTCAGTTGTTGCCTGTTGCGACCGAGTGCGACCTTCATCAACCGCTGTGCTGTCGGCCCCGAAGTCGTGAACGGAAGCCGTATGTCCTCGATCAGTTCCGCGTCATTGTCCTCGGCCAGGAGTTCGGGCGTAGGCAATAATGGCGGAGCATCTGTCGGCTGCCAGTTCGCGTCCGGCGAGACATAGACCGCCCGCACCCCATTCATGCGATCGCGCATAGACCGCTTGGGGATAATCTCGGGCTCGTCGCGCAAGTCTCGGTCTGTGAATTCGACCGTTGCGAATCCTGGAGCGCCGGCATGGATGAACCACACGCCACCGATGTAGATCACCTGCCCCGCCATCGCGGTCAGGAGTTGCTGCAGGACTTCGCCTTTCTCGGCGTCGAGCGTGAACGAGCCGTTCAGCTTGTATCTGGCCTCATCCCATGTGGTGAGCGTAAGCGTGCCAGAGCCGATGTCCGCCGGAACGATAGCGGCTTCGGCAAAAGCGCCAGATACGTTAGCCGCAAGGCGGTAAGTGTTGTTCGCCGACGGGATCACGTAATACGTCGTGTCCGCGGCAAAGCGCGTGGGCAAGGCACCAGAGGAACTCAGCCGCACGCCGTCGCCCCAGTCCAGCACCCGCGCACTCGACTGGTCGAGGCTCAGAGATCCGTCTGCTGCGATAAAGAACTCGACGTCCTTCGGCTTGACCGCAACGCGCTCGTCGCAACGATTGGCGCTCGCTATCAGGGTATCTTCGTCCAGATCCTCCCACGCGAGTGCCATGCCGAAGGGCGCAATCAGCCAGCGGGCGACGAGTAAGGCAGCATTGTTGCTGAACGCGAAAATGTTAGTCCGCGGATCAAATACCTTGTCATCTCCGTCCACCATCCACGACAGGTTCGGCAGGCCCGCGCTGAAGGCCGTCTGATCGAAGATAAGCTTCGAGGCAACATAGGCGCGGCCGCGCAACCGGTGCTGGTCAGTCCACGCCCCGGCGGTCTCGGCTACCAGCATGTCGTCGGCCAGTTGGTCGTCTTCTCCCAAATGCTTTGAGAACGCGACTTGATGAACGAATTGGGGATCAATCGACAGCGTTTGATTCAGATACGTGTCGCCGATGCGCTTGACGTGCGTGGCAGCCAGACCGTGGACGAAATAAAGAAAGCCGTTAGGACGCCCGTTCGGGTCGTTCTCCGAATCAGTAAAGAGCATCGGCCCCGAAGTTTTGAGTCGCCCAAATGGAATTGAATGCGGCGCGATCGGCTCGCGGATTTGCTGGGTGCGACCGCCGCCAGCAGCGTTGAGAGGAGAGGTAAGGTCGGTCGACTTTGGATGCGAGAGAAGAGATTGCGCCAGTGTTGACGCCGCCATTGCCGCCGCGCTTACTATAACCGTAGCGGCGAGGGTGCCAGCTATCGCTGTTCCAGCGATGACTGCCCCAGCCCCATAGGCCGCAGCAGCAGCGACGACAACCGGAACTGCCATCGGCATTTAGTCGCCTCTCGCGTTTTTAGTATGCAAATTGTTACAATTCTCCGCTTGCATATATTGTTGCATTAGGCTACAGTATCACCATAGACAGAGAAACCAGACAGGAAACCAAAATGAAAACCCAAACCTTCCAAGCACGTAGTCCGGTATTCGGTATTCAACGCTTCCGCATCGGTTCGACCGTCCGCGTAACAAACGAACGTGAGCCGGTTACGGTCACAGGCATCGACGAAAAAGACGGCATGATGATCGTCGACTACACGGATCCGAGCGGCGCATGGGTCTGGGCATGGGCCGACAGCATTAGTCAAGTAATCAAACTCTAATGCCTAACCCCGCCCAGATCCGGTCCTGCCGCAAAGTGATCGGACTCACTCAAGCCCAAGCCGCCGAACTGATTTCCGTGGATCGGGTGACGTGGGCGAAATGGGAAACCGGAAAACGACCGATGCCGCTCCATACATGGCGCTACTGGCTTCATCTCGCCGGAGTCGAGCGCCTTCCCTTTCACCGCACTGGAGAACCAAAATGAGAACCGCCGCCCTTGTAACGTGCCTTTTGCTCGCCGGCTGCGCTGCCACGCCGACCCAAGTCGTAGAGACCGGCCAACAGTCCACCTATGCGCTAAAGAACGCGCCTGAAGTCGCGGCTGGTTGTATGGCTCGGAATGTCGAAAAACACTATGAAGGGAACCTGCAGGCCATCGTCCGCCGGCTGGAAAAACCAGAATCCTATGAAGTCGTCGTGCGCAACTTCCCTGAGTTCACGTTCGTTTACGCCATCGCGGAACCGCAAAAGGCCACCGTCTGGGTGCGCGAGCAATGGTTCTCTGGTCGTGACACTATCGCCGCCACAATGACCGCCGGCTGCTAGACCCGCCACGCCATGACGACCTCGAAGTATCCCGTCAAACGTACCGTTATCATACGAACTGCCGAGCGTTGGGACTGCGGCCTCGGACATAATCACACTACCAAAGAGATCGCCCTTTCTTGCATAAAAACCCACGATCGCCCTAAACGGAACGTCGTCAACTGGACCAGAGAGGAGTATTTCAACGTTCTGTTAATGCGCGAAAGAGACGGTCTCACCTTCAGTAAGATCGGAACGCATTACGGACTCTCTTCGGGGCGCATTGCACAGGTCTATGCCAAAGCATGTCGAATGCGGCGCCGCGACATAACCCGTCTCACTGGCATACAGTTCAAATGGGATGGAACCGACTATTCCATACCGCTAGACCCGCCAGCAGATCACGACCTCAGACAGCGGAATGGTGTGTAGTCCGGACTTCCCCAAAAACGCGGCGTAGCGGCCCGTACAGACGCCCAATGTCGGCTCGGGTAGGGATGCCAGCACCACATCCCCCGGACGCGCCAAAGAGCGCCTAATGCGCGGGAAATAGGTATCTGCGGTCTCGACCAACGTCCCGCTCAATTCCGTTGGTAATTCCCGCCCGGTAATGGCTTGAACGCAGGCCCGGGCGAACAGGGCACAGTTCCACGTTCCAGCATCGAACTCCCGCGTACGCGCTTCGTCCAGCACGACCGCGAGACGGGACTCCCAGCCCGGGAGCCTCAATTCGGACTCGGCGTGCCCCAAGTTATAGAAACCGATTGCATCGCCGGAACCGCATCGCAGCCCGCATCTGATTCGAATTCAGATCTTTGGTCAGACGGCGTCCAGCGCCGCGACTTGGTCCGCTGCAAGTCCAATAATGCGCTTTCGACCGTGAACATCAATTCGGACGACTTCAAACTCATCTGATCCATTTTCCCGGCGAAGATCCGGATCGGGCGCCCGACAAAGCGTCGCGAGTCGTTCAGTACGGCGAAGTAGATCCGCACCGCGCGCCCCTGCCACGTCTCGTCCATCACGATCTCGGAAAGCTTCCGCCCGTCCGAAGCCGCTAGATCGAGCGGCAAGCCGGACAATTTGAGCTGCACGCCGACGGCCCTGATTTCGGTCGTCTCCTCCACCGGCCCGATCGAGCCGAAGACGCCGGAGCCATACCAAGGGACTCCGTTCCACTGCAGGATGCCGATGCCGGACCAAAAACGCACCCAGTCGGAGAACTGCATTTCCACCATGCCGATCGGCTGCAGGCTCGATCCGACCAGAGCCGTAGCAGTCGCCGGATGCAGGCCCTTGCGCTGATAGGTCGGAACCGCAGCGACATTGACAATCTCGGGCGCTGCCGGCGGAATGATGACCGGCGGAATGATGACCGGCACATCGACGACCAAGACGCCCCACGACGTCCCCCACGCTTCGCCAAAAGCCAGGCCCCACGCCGAAGGTTCCGGCAGCGTGGTTGATGCGTTGTCCCACGAGACGCCCCAGGCTGTGCCCCAGGCGGTTCCCCACGGTGAATCCATCTACGGGTGCCAGGGATCGCCGCTCGAGCCGGCGCCGAGGATCGCTTGGCCTTTTATGTAGCGCGTGTTGGCGTTCACTTCGTTTGACACGGTGAATACGAACTTGTCGGTCTGCGCCTTGATCGCCGCGACGTCGCTATTCACTGCTGCCTGCACCGTGAATATCACCGCCGGCACACCGACCACCACAATATTCGCCGTCACTGACTTCGCTGTAATCGCCAGCGTGTCCGCATTCGTTTCGGCTTGGCTTAGATCGAAGAGGTAATAGCCTGCTGCGTTTGTAGCGTCAACCTGTGTTGCGGACGTGTCCGTCAGCACTGTCGCCGAACCGTAGTCCTTCTGCACATACGCGGTGATATTCGCCTGATCGCCCGTTTTCGGAAGTCCGGTCGTGGTATCGAACGCGAAGACGTAAGCCTTTTGGCTGGCCGTATTTTTAAACATTCATGCTCCTATCAGCCGGTCGTAATAAAGCCTAGTGCGCGCAACCGTCGCGTCCTTGTTCACCACATCGGTCCAGTTCCGGCCCGCCCCAGCGTTGTAAAGCCACATCCGGTCTCCAGAGCTCGGGATCGTCTTGCTGAAGCCAAAGCTGTCCATCTGCCCATCCATGTACCATTGATCGATCCGAATGAGCGAACCGAATAGCACCTCTGTAGTCCCATCCCAACCTGCGCCCGGTGCTGATACTTGGTCGACGGTGCTGTTATTCACGCACCCATACATGTTCGTGCCGTCGAGCCAGAATTGCAGGAAATACCAATTGTTGATGAGCGGACTACCGAAGTTATTGAGCGTAAGCCGCACGTTTCCCGCACCACTCGCGCCGGTCCACGTATCAAAAACGAAGCGGTCAGATCCCTCGAAATATTTCTGGAAATACTCGCGCGCCGAACTACCTTCGTCTTTGGCAATGAACGTCTTGCCCAGCAGATCCTTCGAGAACAGCTTCACCCAATAACACCAGTAAGCGTCCGTGCCGCCGAGGCTGAAGTTCGCGTTGTCATTGATGCTGAAATACTGCGCGCTCGCATCATCGAACTGCGCTGCGTTTCCGACCTTGCCGCTGATGCTCGTGACCGTGTTGTTATTCGTCAGCGTGTTGCCGTTACCGGTCGCGTCGGTCGTTAATGAACCTGATTCGAAGTCATACCAATAGAGAAAGGTCGAACTCAGTGCGCTCATAAGAGCTTCGCCAAGTCGATCTCGAACCAGTCGTGCGTGATGCCGTAGGCGTCCTGCCCCTGCATCTTGCGATCTAGAGAATTTCCGACCTGCTTATCAATGATGATGGTGCGGCCGTCTCCGTTCGGCCCGACGTGAATATGAACCTCAACTACCAAGTTAGGATCCTCTGGCGAAGGGCCGCGAATGACTTGCGGGAAACGCCCATTGACACGGCCCTGTGCGGACAGTCGGTTGATGGCAGCGATTGCGCGCCCGCGCTCTTGTGGAGTTACGGCCATCGCTTTACCCGAAGAGATACACTGACTCGGCGCCCCACTTCGCCAGCGTCCGCGGGTCGCCGCGGTTGTTGCCGTATCCGCTCATGGCATGGCCCCGCAGCGCATACAGATTCGCCTGGTTGTAAGCGCCCTGGTTGTAATGCTGGGGAGAGAGTCCATCGACTGCGAACCCGCCGATTGCCAGATTCTGCCCGTTCGCTTCCAACGCTCTTGACCCGCTCGGGTAACGCCCTTGCGATCCATCTGAGTCGATCGGATAGGACTCCACCGCCGCGTTGTAGTCTGGAGCGATCTGATACGCGCCTTCGATTCGCACGTTCTGCACATTGTCCTGCACGTTGATTCCTGTCTTCGTAACACACCCGCCGCGCACGTAATCGAGTTGGCGAATCGTGTGACGGCGAATGGTGTTACCGAGCGCCGCGTATTGCGCTCCGATGTTTGCGTTTGCGTTCAGGCATGGCTGGAACGGGCTGTGATAGCTATATGGGAAACAACTGTCCTTCGTCAGGATCTGAGTGCAGTCCTCGATCAGACACAAGCCCGCATTGTTCAGGCTCATGTTGAAATTCGTGAGCGTGCATCGAATGAAGAAGCCGGTCTGTGAGACAAACTGTTCTGTCCCTGCCGCGGAGTAAGTCGATGTCAACTCGCAGTCCTGCATTCCGGAGTTGTCGGAGTTGTAATGGCCACAACCCCATCCATCGTAGCCATTCGACTTGCAGTCTATGGTCCCTTTGGAATTGCGCGTTACCCAGTTGTTGCAGTAGGAAGTCCCAAACATCTGGTTAAAGTAGTTATGCACCCATACCCGCTCGACCAGTCCATTCGTGTTCTGATAGCCGCATACGCCTTGCGGGATGGTCGACGTGCGGCGCGTGTTGTAATCGGAATAATCGTTGATCCCGATGAATGTCCCGAAGGTTGGCCATGGCAAGGTAGGCGCACCATCTGAAAAGTTAAGCCCATACCAGTCCGGATCGTTGTTCGAATTTCGATAGTTATTGCTGGTAATCCTGAAGTCCTTGAACTGAACATCATGGATTCCAGGCATGGCGCTGACGCCAACAGGGACAACGCCTTTCGGACTAAAGAACTCAGTCGACGTCATTCCAGACGCAGTCAGGATGAAGTTGTTCCGATTGATCCACAGTATCCCAGCACCAGGATACTGACCCGCCGGCATGTCGTAACCCGTCGCCCCACCCGGCAGCGCGTTTATGATGTCGGTGAGGATCGGGATGACGTTCAAGTAGACATTCGTGTTGGTCATGCCGACCTGACACGAGATCAGATTGCCGTTGAAGTCCTCTAGCCAAAGCTCGTTGCCCGCGTTTTTCGAGCGAATGCGCGCGTGGATGGAACGAGCGATAACGAGCGAGTCGAGATAGCGATTGATCGTGTTGTTCCAGTCGTTATCCCACCAGTAATTTCCACTGCCGTCGTTGCGACACTCCCATACATGCCCATTGTCCCGTGTCCAGAAACGCGTAGCAGGAGTCTGTCCGCTCGCATTCGGCAATGCCCCTGAATTCGCGAACGAGGTCATCGGATACGAACCACCCGGACCTATGCCAGAGCCACGGCCCATTGCACTTGTGATCTCGACGATCACATAGTCGCCGACCAGAAAATCCGCATAGGCTGCTGCTGGAACGGTGAGGCGATACGAGCCGAGCGGGATGCTTCCAGTCGTCACGATGTAACGCAGCGGACCGCCAGGCTGGATCGGCGGTTGAGTCGGATCTCGAGTCCCGTAGTACGCCAGCGCGTTCATGGCGCCGGAGCCGTCCTGCAATCCACCGAACAACCACCAGTTCCCCGTGTTATCGACCCAATACAGCCGATCGTTATAGATCACATACTCCACGGCCGAGGATCCCTGAAAGCGTAGGCCCTCGCGCAGCGCTTCGAATCCCTCTGCAGTCGAGGCCCCGCGCGTCCACGTCTGCCCATCCGGGAATACGACGCTGGTTCCTCGGGTTCCGTTCGGGCTGCGTGTCGCCCACGCTGCTCCGGTATACGGATCAGCCTGACCGTTGCCTGGTGAATTCCACGGAATGTAAGCGTCCGACCCTCTTACCGTTTCCTTCATCCAGATCCGGATGCCAACACCCTTGTGCGTAACGATGTCATTCGCCATCAGCAGGCACGACGCCCACGCACTCGTCCCAACGCCGTTCTTGTAGACGACGTTATTCGATAGATCGATCATCCACGTATCGCCAAAGCGATCGACAACCGTCTGCCCTCTGACCCCATTGGCACTTCCAAGGATGACCGGAACGATCAAGCCTTCGTCTACCCAGCTTGTCCCATTCCAGGCATAGCGATGACCATCGATACTGTCGCGCTTGACGATGTGCGTAACGATGCGCAGCACCGTTGCGGTAACAGCCATGCTCACGCCATCGCGCAGCACGAGGCTTGTTCCTGCCTGAATGGTCCACGTCTTTAGTGCCGAGTCGATGATCTGGCTCGCGGGTGGAACTATCGTCCCTTCGGGACTTTCAACCAACGTGGGAAGAATCGAACCCTCGTCCGTCCACGCGGTTCCGCTCCACGCATAACGGTGGCTGTCGAGGCCGATGATCTTGACAATATGACCGACCACCATGAAGAGCGAGGAGGCTGCCTTGCCGGTCGAAGTCCCGTTCTTCAGGACAAGCTGCGTGAGCGCCTGAATTGTCCAGATGTCTTTGTTTGAATCGACCAGATCAGGTCCGTTTGTTGGAACAGTCCAACCGGCAGGACTCTCTGCGCGAACGGCCGCCGAGGTCAGGACGAGAGTATCCCCGACAACCTTGTAAGTGTTCCCGGCTTCGTCGACGAGATACACAACACCGTCGACGTAACTCAGCATGACGCCGAGCCCGTCATCGAACCACGTACCGTCTTTTAGGAGTCTCTTATTTGCCATTTATTGCTCTAGCGTGAACTTCGTGCCTAGGTCGGTAACGATCGCTTCGCCCTTCGTGCCCGATGGACTTGGAATTACAAACTCGACCTTCACATCTGGGGGAACCACAACATCGACGCCGCGCGATCGATCCTGCGGTTTGCGATACTTGATGCTTCCTTTGGTGCAATCGGCCGGCAGAAAAATGCGAGCAGTCGTCATCTAACGCAGACTCCATATTTTCCCGGTTGCATCGACGATGAAATCGCCCTGCGCACCGTTTTCGCTTTCTCCAAACTGTGGCGCAGCGGAGTAGACCATCGTCGGCTCATTCAAAAAAAAAAGCTCTTCGAACGAGAGCGTGTATTCGCGAACAGGTCTCAAGGCATCGCTACTTCGCTTCGACTGATCGTCGTCGACTAACCTCATCGGAGTGCGCGCGTTGCGCGTCACCATTGAGGATCCGTGATCTACGGATTCCATCAACCCACGATTGAGTTCCAGATAAGCGCGGTTCAATCCATCCGCCACCGCGTCCTCTGTCAACCTGTAGAGGTAGTTCCCGAGCTGCACGTTGTCGCCGGCATAAAGCGGTAGCGAACGCTGCGGGGCGCCGTAGATCAGCACATGACGCGCACCGAGCGGCCAGTTGCCATAGACCGCCAACGTCTGCGAGCCGCCAGAGAAAAATGATCCGTCCGCAAAACCGCTGGTGTCTGTGAACTTGACCTGGCCCAGCGTGGTTACATCGGACTGCGGCCCGAGCGCATGGCCCATATCCGCAAAGTCCGGGACGTAGGCGTAATTCACCGCCCCTTTCATCTGGTCCACGAATCCTTCGAACTGCTGTGCCTTTCGTCGATGCTCTGGCGTATGCACCGGAAGTCGAAACGATCCGGTCCCGACCCACATCTGCCCCTGCCCCTCCATCGCCTGCGTGGTGCGCGTGACAGGACTCCTGAATACCTGCGAGTTCGGCCGCAGATAGAACTCCCACGCATATGGGATGAAGTCGAGCGGCCAGAGGCCAACGGAAACGCTCATCGAGTCGGTCGGCGGCGCGTGAGATCTTCCATTGCTGCGACTGCCTGCACCTTCGCTACCTGCATGCTGTGCGAAATGCTGGAGATATCCGAGCGCGAGTCGTTGCGGATGTTCTGCACGATCGTTACACCTCCGCCCCAGCCGGTGTTATCCGCTGCTGGAATGACCGCTTCGCCCTGGTGCAGGAGATAAGGGCCAGTGCGTGGGACATAGTTCGTCCCAGTCGCATAGCCTTCGTAAACGCCGCTGCTGCCGATGCCGTAGCCCATCGATGAGGTAGCGACTGCCGTCCCACCACCGCCTCCAGCCATGCCTTTAAACAGACTACCGAAGACACCCGTCAGTCCCGCCGCGAGCGGCTCAGTGACCGTTTTGCGCAGGAAGATGCGGGCGATGTCCTGAGCGAGGCCCTTCAGCACGTCGCCGAACTTTTTCCCATCTAGGATCGCCTGCTCGAATGCGCTTGAGAACGTAAGCCCAAGATCGCGCGCCGCATCGGTCATTCTGTCGGTCGCGCTTTTGCCTTTGTCCATCTGCTCGAGCGCTGACTTGAATGCGGTATCCATCTGCTGATCGGTCAGCAGACCCTGCTCCCACTGACGCTGTATCGCCTGAAACAGATTCTCAGTCGGCTGCAATAGTCCGCGAATGCGCGCGTCGAGTTTGGCAAAGTTTGCATCGGCCTGTGTTACGCCTTTAAAGCCGATCGCGTCGTCAAACTTTTCGGCTTCAAGTGTTGCCTGCCGCAGAGGATCCACAAGATTCAGGATCTTTTCTGCCATCTTCTCTTGCGTCTCCTGCCATGAATCGCCAGAGGCAGCAGCCTTATCCATCGCCTCGGCATCAGCGAACACCGCATCCGCATGGGCAATCCAGCCCTTGATGCCATCTTCGAGTAGCTTCTTCTGTTCGGCGAGGCTTCGCTTCGCCGCTTCGAAATCACCGCCGACGACCTTCGGCATGGTGATCGTCACGTCTAGCGCGTTGCCAACCTTTTGCGTTTCTTCGAAGAGGCGCTTTAGTTCCTCCAGTTGCTTTGTGTAATCCTTGATGGGCGTGTTGTCTGGAAGCTTCGGCGCCTTCGTCTTGACTGTCCCAAAAAGATCGAAGTTGTCTTTTTCTCCTGTCTTCGTTGCTAGTTGCGTCAGGAACTCGCGCCGCTTCTCCAGCGTCTTGATCTGTGTGTCGATTAGTTCGAGATCGCCTTTCGTCCCCAGGAACGGAAGGCCACGAAGCGCGCTGCGGTTAGCAGCGGATCCCTCAATATCTTTTTTCTGCTGCTTGAGCGTCTCCAGCTTCTTCGTGATTTCAGTCAGTGTTCCTATCGGATCGCCAGTAGGCGTCGTGAGAAACAACAGCAGACCTTTTGCCGTACCGCCTGCGAGATCGCGCGCAATTAACAACTGTTGCACTACGTTATTCAGCGAAGGTAGGAAGTCATTGGCAAGAGCCAATCCAGCGCCGTGGGATGCTTCTTTCAACCGCGTTAAATTGTCGTTGAACTCCTCTGCCGCCTTTGCTGCCTCGGTCGAAATAACGATGCCGAACTTGCGCGCCTCTTCTGCGTTTTCGCGCAAACCTCTCGAGCCCTGATTCAGTAGCGGGATCATTTCCGATCCAGCGCGCCCAAAAAGCTTCACCGCTATTGCGGTCTTCCCTGCGCCGTCTTCCATCTTCGCGAAACTATCGGCGATCTCAGATACCACTTTTTCGTTGCTTAGAAGATTCCCCCCAGTATCGGTTACCGCAATGCCGAGCGCCTCAAATGCCGCCTTCGCTTCTCCCGCTCCGGCCTGTGTGTCGAGCATGTTCACAGAGAGCTTCTTCATGCTCTGCTGCAACGTCTCGAACGACACGTCAGAGAGTTTTGCAGAATACGCAAGCTCGGACAGTGCCGCGGTCGATGTTCCTATGCGCTGCGCAACCTTGCCGATCTCATCCTGTAGATCGATCGCGCCCTTTATCATCGATGCAAAGGCACCGGCTGACACACCAACGCCGAGAGTCGCGAGCGTTGCGCCCAATGCCGAGAACGATCGCTGCATTCCACCGACGAGCGTATCGGCCTTCTTGTTCATCTGTTCGAGCTGATCGCCGAACTTGGCAAAACGCGCCTCGACGTCTATAAAAAGTTGCGGCACGTTTACTTCCTCGTCATCGCCGAGAAGTGCGTGAACGGGTCGACTTCGACAGGCTTATGGTCCGGATCGAAATCGAGAATGAACTCATTCAGCGGCACGTCTTTTCCTTTCTGTAGTGTCTTGCCGCTGAAGTTCACGACCGCGTATGGAATCTGCGCAAGGTAAGCGGACATAAATCGCTCGCCCCACGGATGCGTTCGATACTCGCGCGCCCAGAGTTCGTATTCCTCGACGCTCATTCGCTCGTCGAGTTCTGCGAGCGTACATCCGAGTGTTCGGCAGATGAGGAGTCGGAAGGCGAGCTCTGGATCTCGCCCTGCGCGTTTTTTTCGGCACCGTTCAGGCCATACATATCGAGCGCCTGTATGACCAGATCATTGAAGCGAGCCGATTCCGCTCCCGAAAAAATGTCCCAACTCTCCTCCAACCAGACCGGCTCTCCCGACTCTCCGACAACACATTCTGAAAGCAACCGTATACCGACCTGCCACCCAGTCAAATCCTGGATACGCTCCACAAGCGCCGCCTTCTCGCTGAGTTTTGGCGATTGAATGAACGCCGTCTCTTTACACTCCGGAAGTTCGATTGCTTCACGCTTACGTTGCGCTGGTGTTGCCAAATTCCCTCCTTATCAGCTCGAGAACGCTGTGGGGGTACCGAACATCGTAATAGCGATCGGCGTGATGACCTTGTCGAGAGCGGAGCCGGTCGGAATCATCGAGCAGGCGACGTAGCCGTTGAATACAACCTTCGCCCCGCTCGAGAACGCAAACATGATCGCGCGCACAGACTTCGCATCCGATGCTGCCTTCAGGGCAATAAGCCCCGTATCGCCCGGATCCCAGATCGACTCGCAGGTATAGGTTCCCGGTGCCGATGGCCCCGGAATCTGCGTGCGTGATGTCTGGTGAATCGTTGTCGTATCGATGAAGTCGAAGTCACCGCCCGATCCTGAAAGGCCCGTGATCGTGTTGATGGTCGTGCCGAACGTGATGAGTTGCGCCGTTCCGGACGAAAACGTGTTGTAGCTCGTCGTGTTCTCGTTTTCGAGCTGCAGCGTGTAAGTCGTCGGGCTGGCCACGCGGAAAACGCGGTTGTCGACCTGATCCATGCCGAGCGTATCCAGCACGATATAGCTGCCGGATGCCAATCCGTGCGCGCCCGGTGACGGGCTGCCATAGTCGGTACTGACGACGCCCGGGCTTGCCTTCGTGATGCTCGCAATGCTTATCGCGGTGCCGAGCGCGGACTGAATAGAGACCGTGACGCCCGACCATGTGTTTACATTGGCCATGCTTTGCTCCTATGGACGAAAAAAAACCGCCGGGAGGCGGTTCGTTGCTGGCGTCACCCGCTCGCGCAGGCTGCTCGACTACTCTTCTGTTTCGTAGAACTCGAATGTCAATACGACGGCATAGGCGCCTGAATCAGCGTCGTATGAATGTGACTTGTTGGTCCACGCAATCGCTTTGTTCACCGACATTACACGGCGCGCCGCATTTGCCAGTGAGTCGGCCTGCGGAAACTGTGCTGCGACACAGAACACATCAAACGTGACATGTGCGGCCCACGCATTACCGCTGATCGTGTTGACCGGCTCGGTATTGACCCGCTGATACGCAATCGCGGGAAGTGGTTTGCCTTCTGGCACGATGACGGGATAGATCACCGTCCCGACCAGTGCGACGACTTCGTTCGCTGGTGATCCTGCCGTCAATGCGGCATAGAGGATCTCTTCGCCCAGCATCAGCGTTTAGTGTTCTCTTTGTCGATACGCGCCTGGACGTTCTCGTTGAACTTTTTCAGCGCGTTCAACTGTTCGATCTGGAATGCGGGCTGCAGGAATGGATAAGCCCGGACTCGGCCGCCTCCCTGTGCGTCGTGTCTCGCGCGCAGTAACGCTTTGACCCGGCGCCCGCCGCTGATACCTTGTCCTGGCTGACGAATGCGATGCCCGAGTTCAACGAAGCGCCAATAAAACGCGTCTGCCGATCCGCCTTTGCGACCCCGCTCCGCCTTGCCTTGACGCACGCCGACGAAGTAATGCTCCAGCCCCTGCTTCGAATCTTTGGCCCGCTTGATGTAGATCGCGCGGCGTAATGTACCTGGGTTTTCACCTCTGCGGACGGGACTCAAACGGGGACGGCTCAGGACACGCTGCACGCCGTTACGGAATATCCGCGCCGCAGCCGCCACGCCATTCCTGAATACCTTCTTCTCCATGTCGTAGCCGAACTCACGAACCTGGCGTTTGAAATCAGGCAGGTTGGAGACCACCTTTACGTCAGGCATTGACGGTCGTCCTGCAGTTTAGTTCTAGCCATTGCTTGCGCGCGTTCACGTCGATCGGCGGACTCGTGATCTCGTAGACATCGCCGCGCCACACGATCCTCGCATCCGGAGTAATCCCGGTCCGGTAGTGGATCGTGAATATGATGTCGATCTCGCTTTCCAACTGCTGCATGGCCACGAACTCGCGACCGCGGAGAGGCCTTGCATTAGCGTATATCGAAGAGTCATCCTGCCATGTCACCGACTCTGCGCCCGTTGTCGGATCCTGCGTAGCGACCTTGCGGCGAATATTTATGATCTGATCCAACATTCCGCTGTGCATCAATGCCACCGCGTGCTGAGAAGGTTCACGAACTCAGGCGTCACGTCGTATCTGATCTGTCTGTAGTGCCCGTCCATGAGTCCCACGCACCCACCGCACATCCAGCCGTCCAGCGTCCACCGACCTTCGTTGTTCACGTCGAGATAGCGCGGCGCGTTGCATCCGTATAGCGAACCCTTGCACCGCGTCGTGAAGTCGTCCTCACGCGAAGCCGAAGTCGACGACATAGGGCTTGCAGAGGTTAGCAGCCACTTCAAGAATCTTGTCCATCATCCGCTCGTCACGGGTATGAATGGCTTCGGCGTGAAACATGATCGCGGTGCGAAGGTTCTCGGGCACAAGACTATCGTCCTGGGTCGGGGATGCACTGGTATCAACAAAGCCCGCTCTCCACCGCACCCTCAAATAGTTCGGCGTCCCTGAAAACGACCACGAGACTCCTGAAGCAGGAGTCAGCCTCGGCGCCTTTGCTCTCGTGTCAATCACGTACTGATCCGCGGCAATCGCCTGGTATGTCCCGTCGAGATAGTCAAAGGAAACCACGTCGATCAACGGTCCTCTGAGCGTAATCATTCCGCCGGCTGGATAGCTGTCGAGATACATCTCCAGCGTCTGAGAGACCAGTGCAAGGCCGGTGTATTTCTCGACCCACTGGCGAGCGCCCCGAATGAGGTTTGTGAGATAGGAGTCGAGATCCGGTAAATCAATGCGCAGATGAGTCTTCAGCTCTTCCAGCGTCACCGGCTCGCGCACCGGCTCCACGATCACGTCCTGTTCCGGTATCTGTCGGGGCGGGTAGAGAAGCCATCCTTCGCGCGGGTAGGTATACATCAGAATGTCAGTATGTGATCGCCGCCCATGTTGCGGATGAGTTTCATGCCCCACGACTGCAGGAGCTTCGACGCTGCATCTTCCTCGTCGCCGTAAGCACTCTCGTTTTTCTTCTGCTCGACCACGATCACCGGCTTGGCGGTGCGGATCAGTTTCTCGCCTCCAGCGATGACGGCCCGCTCGACGCCTTCGACATCGATCTTGATGAAGCCGACGTCTTCAAGGTCCGGGATATCGTCCAACCGCATGACCTTCACACCCTGTATCACGTAATGGTCATCTGGGTTCGGGACATGCCTTGTTCCTGGATGGCGCTTACCAAGAGCAACGTGTGCATTGCCTGTCGTCTCCAGCGGGATCTCCATGTCGATAACCGCTTCAGTCTCACCGAGCGCATGCCTGCGGAGATCGCATGTTTCCATTTCCACGTTCGCTTCGAACAAGCAAGCGTGAGTCGGAACCGGCTCAAACGCAACGACCCGATCAAACCGCTTCACCAGATGCGTCGACCATTCACCGCAATGACCACCGCAATCAAGCGCCAGCTTGAAGTTAGTTACGTGAGAAAGAGCGGCTTCCAGTTTGCGAAATTGATAGCTCGCGATACCGTCGACGAACTGCGTCTTAGGCCCGCTATTCAGCATGACGTCAACGAAATGGACTTCCGTTTTAGGCTGCCAGAATCCGCCGACCAGTTTTCCGACCTCTTCTTTTGTCACAGTAGCCTCAATGCCTCCGTCTCGACCTTCTCCGGCGTGATATCCCGCATCGCTTTCTCGCAGTGATCGCACGGCACCCGCATGCCGCAGCCGAGACCGTCACCCACGAACAGGTTTACTTGATCCTCGTAACCAGTGACTGCCGGCGATATGAATCCGCCGAAGATCACGACTGCCTTTGTCCTGTAAACCGCGGCCAGATGATGACAGCCACCTTCCTGCGTAATGAGAAGCCGCGCCTTCGATATCACCGCCGCAGCGTGCCTAAAGTCCCTTGTTTCGATGAACTCGACCGCATCAATCAGCGGCGTTCCGGACGGCCCGATCTGCGTCACCTTGAGCCCGCGGTTTTGCAGCAACCACGCAAGCTTGTTCCAGTAACGCCACGGCCACGATTTATTGACCGCGTCCGGCCGATGCTTTAACTGAGGCTGCAAAATCAAACGGCCCGAGTTCATCGAGCCGTATTCGGTCTGTTCCCTGTTTAAGCAGATGTCCCCGCGCGGAGGTCGATACTCTCGCCACGTCCACTGCCTCTGTGACTTCGCTTCGATATACGGCCGCGCGTTCGAACCGTTGGTAATCGAATCGCACTCGCCTGAATCGTTCGGCCCGTAGATATACGGAAGCCCGGTCCAAAGCTCATGCCAACGCGCCTGCCCGTTGGCGCCGCGAATCATTACCTTGCGGCCAGTCTTCTGATTGAGCTTCTTCGCCTCGCCTGCAGCGATAAGCTCGTCGCCTAAACCGATGTCTACACCACATACTCGCCGCCACGCCCGAAGTAATCGTAGGCGTTGACGAGCGCAACCGTTATCACAAACCCTTACGCACACTGAACCCGTCATCTGGCGGCGGCGCAGGCGCTCTCTCCCGCCATCCAATCGACTGGAGCCGATCCTTTACAGCCGCCAGAATCTGTTCTGCATCTTTCGATTCTTCTTCCATCTCTACTATTAGCAGCAGCACTTCCTCTACAACACTCACGCTCGCCTCCAATACTGCGCGGTCTCTTGCCTCGACCGCGGCAGAATCTTCTCAAGCTTGAACCCGCACTCCTCCATGATCTCGTAGACGTTGCACGTATTTTCTGGATAGTGCTTGCTGCGCATAACGCCCGACGCAAATTCCTCTCGCGCTGAGAATCCGAACACGACCAGATCATTGGCGGCGCGGGCCGAGTAACGCACGCCCATATCTGGAAACTTGAGTTTGTGACACACACCGAGCGACAGCACGATGTCGAACTTCAACACCGGAAACTCTCTCGCCAGCGCATTTAGGTCCGCGCGGATGAACCGCATCGGCAGTCCTGCACACTGCTTGCGTGCCACTTTTAGATGATCCTCGACATACTCAATGCCAACGACACCGCTGGCGCCGGCTCGCGCAAACTCACGGCCGATGAGACCTTCAGCCGTGCCGAGATCTAAAACGGACTTGCCGGCGCACTCCGCTAAGGCAGGCCCCAAGCCTTTGATCTGATCCTCGAGCGTGCGGTCTCCTTCCTGCACTCCTTCGATAGCAAACCATCCTTTAGGCAAGCAATCCTCGCATCTCTCCGCGCCGCATCTCGTCCAGCGTCCACTGATTATCGGCAAGGCAACTCGCCCACTTGCGCCGATCATCTACGGCATACGTCGCACAGCACTCTGGCGCGCACACCACCCACACGCCCTCCAGAAGCGCCGTCACGGCTGCGGCAGACGACCAAGTGACCAGCAGGCCTGCGTGTTTCAGATCATCCGCCAGGGGCCGTCCTATGCCCTTCCTGCGCAGGATGACGCGGTTCATTCCGTACTGCCGGCGAAGATTGGCAGTTACCCGTTCCCTCCATCCCGGATCGCCCATGATCTCCATGAACTCGTCGGACTGCGCTGCCACGACTACCGTCTCGCCGTCGCGCATTGGCTTTATCTGGATACCGAGTTCCGCGAAACGCTTTCCGTCCGACTCACCTATTCCCGTAGGCTGCAATCGGTTCTTTGCGATGCGAAAGTAACGCTCGCGCGCGCAATCAAACAGACTGTTGTCCACGTAGTACCACGTCCGCCCTTCCGCCTTCGCCTGATCCCAGACGTGCTTCCATGCCATCCGCACGCCGTAGAACACGACCTCCTGTGAATCGTCTAGCGGCTCGAGCACCGAACGAAGATGCCCGCCGCAGCCTTGAGCCACGGCAGACATGATGCGAACGCTTTTAGGCTTCCACGGCTCGACGAGACAGCAGATGCTCAAACGCCACGCCGCTTTGAATCTCCTCGACGTGCCATTGACTCCAAGCTAAGGCACACATCGCGTCGTATCGTTTCTGCGAATCGAGTTGGATCGAATCCAATCCCGGGCTGGATGCTGACTTCGCAATCCACGACGGGCTCTCGCACACGACCGGAATGCCTTTTACCAAAGCCTGAACCCCAGCGCTTGAACCCCAGATTACGCATGCGTAGGCACCCTCCAGATCGCGTTCTAGCGGCGTTTTAGGCGGTTCGTTTCCCGGATGGGGTCTTATCCGTATCGGGCGGTCCGAAAGCTTCCTGAGCCGTTCTGCCGCGTCCTGTGCCCACGTCGGCGCCATTGCTGTTCCAGGCCGGCCAAACGGGCGGTTGGGGCAGATAACGATTTGCTCGCCCGTAACTCGCCACGGCTCCAGCGCTACGCCTAAGGCTTGCCATCTTTCAGACCCTCCGACGTTCCATTTTCCGGAACCGTTATGCCCGCCGATCGCCAGCGCGAACCACTCGCGCGGGTTCTGGCTGTGCGGGGATATGCCTCCCGGGCCGAGGTAGCCGTTTTCAGCCACCACCACAACGCCGCCCCGCGCCTCGAAAGCTGTCGCCGTCTCATGTACGCCCAGATATCTGTTCCAGCAACATAAAACGTCCCCGGGACTGACGACTGTCGGCGGCCCTGCTATGTAGTCGTATCCGGCGGCCTTCAAGCCAGCGATAAACGCCTCATGCCGATAGACAGGAAGCGGCCGGATAAGACTCCACGCCCTCACGCAGCCGGCGTGTTCGCCGCGATAGCGTCCGCGAGTCCCTTCGCTTTCTGGTCGAGTTCAGTCGCCAACGCGATCGACTTCGCCCGATCACCCGCCGCATCCCGAACCTGGGCCGCTACACCCGTGATAAACGCGACCGCCGAATCCACTACGGCATTCATTTCCCCAACTTCCTTCTGCAGGTTGTCCATCTCGACACTCATGGTTTTGCTCCTTCGTTGATTGCTTGGGACAGTGCTTCGCGTTTTGCGGCAAGCTTCTTCCGCATCTCTTCGATCTTTTGTGAATCGGATATCAGCGTCTCGATCATGGCCTCAAGCCGATCCAGCCGCTCCTCAATCCTAGGCCACTGGATGTAGAGTTTGAATTTCAAAAAAGTCCTCCAGTCTTACCTTCGGAAACGCATTCAATGCTGTCCCCGGCGTTGCATTCAGGACTTCAATCCCGAGCTCGATCAGCTTGTTCTCGATCGAACTGAACTTCTGCGCGTAGCCGACGAGGTGATTCTCAAACGATGGCACCGGATGATCGCCGCCTGGGAAATGTGCCCGACCGTTGTCAAAGCGGTAATCGTATCCCAGAAGAATGATCCGCTTCGCACCGAGTAAGACAGCGAGATTTAGCGCCTGATAGCCGCTGTTGCAGCCTGTTTTCAGTCCCGTCGGATCAAGCGAGAGCCCCGTCGGATCGCCTTTATCCAAGTTCCGCAGAACGTGAACGTCGAGCGGAAACTCCACCTTCATGTGCTGCTCGATCGAAACCTTGTAAGCCGGCAGCTTCAACGCCTGCGGATTCCAGCCCCACCACCTCGCGTCAGCGGCGTAAATGATATCGGCCCACGGACAGAACAGGTATGCGTTGTTGACCGCGATCGTATTCAGGCTTCGAACTGCGTTGCACTGCTCCTGCGTAAGGCTCGGTCCGCTTCCGATCAGCGCAACCGTTTCACCTTCCCACTCTCTAAGAACCCTAGAGAACCCATCCGCAATCCGGACGATCACTTACCTTTTCCGTCCTTGCCATCGCGACCTTTTTTAGCGATGAGTTTCCACGGTGATGTGCCGCCGTGGTTGTATTTCGGCTCGATCATTGTCTTGTCCTCAGTGCAATACCAGGACTCCCCGCCCCAAGTGACGATGTCGCCCTTGAAGTATTCCTTCTCCGCGAGGTAGATCCCCTGATACTGGATCGAGCCGGTCTGATACGACCGCACCCACGGCGGGCCGGAGGTATAACGCGTCGTTTTGATGATCGTGCGGCCGTCTTCCGAGATTTCCTCTGACTCGTCCGCTATGCCGTTTAAAACGACCTCCCAGCCACTCTTCTCGACTTCAGCTAGGTTGATAGCATCCGTGTCCCGGAAGGCCCGTATAAGCCCGCCTGCGTGCCGTGCGTAGGTGTTTCTGGCATACCGTCGTTCCGGATCGACACCGGAGAGGATCTCGAGCTGCGGAGCGTCTTTGCCGTCGCGGCCCGCCTCGCCCTTCGCGCCGTCGATCCCGTTCTGCGGACGCGGAATCGAAGCCATCGCCGCGGCAACCATATCATCCACCATGCGCTGCACTTGTTCCGCTTCGACACTCTCGCCGTCTTTTCCGGGATCACCAGGCGGACCCGCAACAGGGGCGGGTATGCTGTCTATAACTGACTCGACTCGCTGAACTAGACCAGCCTTGAACACGTTTAGATCGCCGATTGCCTCTTGAACGATAGGCAGCAAGTCTTCTAGAGAAACGCTCGTCCCATCTTTTCCATCCGCCCCGGGCGGTCCCGCAACCAGCGCGCGGCTCTCGAGCGCGTCTATCCGATCCGCAAACGACTGCATGCTCCGCCCGACATACACCTTCACGGCGTCCAGCATCTGCATTCCGAGGTCTTTACCTGACGCCATCAATGAAGCCCTCGGAAAGTTATCAACATCAGGCAACCGACAAGGTGACGCGCTCTTCCAGCGTTCGCGGCGTAGAGGTAACAATCCGCCACGTCGTTATGTAGAGCACGTTTTCAACGCCGCCAATCAATAGATGCGAGACAATATTTCCGTTCACCGATGTAATGCCGGAAAGCATTACGCTAGCGTTCGGATCAGCCGCAAGATTCTTCGATGTAATGAATACCTCGGCACTCGCGATCGTCTCGCCATTGGCCAGGACGCGACTCCAGTCCGTCCCTGCATACACGCGTTCGGCAGGATGCTTGGTCGGGAAGCTCATACTCGATGCACCCAATCCCGACGGCCTACCATCGATACCCACGGCCGTTCTTCAACCATCTGCGTCCAATTTCTAGGCATCACGAGAGACAGCCAATCTTCATCAGGCATAACAAAGCCCGTCGTGTCTACAATCGTCACGAGGCTGTCCCCGGCTTCCTGCACACTGAGGCTTGCGCTAATTGCTGCCGTACCTGATGCGACAACAATGTCGCCCGCCTCGATAACGGCCATGACCGCCGCCATGCGGACGGTTGAGGCCGAGACAACTGAATCTCCAGCTTCTGTAACGCTGACGCTTGCCGCTGACTGACCATGATCCGCAGCTGCGGAGATCGCGTCTGCTGCCTCTGTCTTGCTTAGGGCGGCGCGGTTCGCAATAGACGCTGTGGCGCTGACGGTATCGACATCTGTCGCCGCTACGTTTGCCCTGTTCGCAATCGTCGCGGCTGCGCTGATCGTATCGACATCGCCTACCGATACGACTGCGGCCACTGCATTCGTCGTCGCCGACGTGATACTGTCGTTTGCTTCTACGATCGACGCATTCGCGATCGTCTGCTGCACCGTCGATGCAATGATCGTATCGGCCGCTTCGGTCTTCGACAGCGCTGCCGCAATTGCCAGCGTGCCCGCAACCGTTTTCGTATCGGCTGCTTCAGTTACAACACTCGTCGCAGCGATTGCCAGCTTCGCCGCGGCGCTAACCGTATCGGACGCTTCCGTAACCGACAGCGTTGCCTGCCGCCCAGTGCTTAGAATCCGCAGTCCAGACCACATCGGATCCCAGGCCGATGCGTGTCCCGGCGGTCCTGCGGCCTCTGCTAACAGAACATCCGTTGACTCGGTAATCGAGACCGAAGCCGTGATCGGGTGCGTCGCCGCGCTGGTGAGCGCATCGCCGGCTTCTGTAACCGCTACCTGCGCGGTATTGCCAACGATCCCTTCGACCTCGACCCACGTAACGACAGCACGCGTCGTTGCTGGATTGGTTCCCGCAGACGAGATCGTGTCGACAGCCTCAACGATCGCTGCGCTGGCGACAATACTGTTCGCCACTGCTGCCGCAATCGTATCCGCTGCTTCGGTAATAGTCGCGGATGCCGTAATACCGACATTGCCTTCTACTTCTGCCCAAGTTACTACCGCCTGCACCTGGGCCGATTGCAGCGTCGCGACAATGGTATCTGCCGCTTCGGTTAATGCTGCAGTCCCAGCTATGGCGTTCGTCGCCGCCGCAGCCTGCGTATCAGCCGCTTCGGTGATGCCCGCACTCGCCGCAAGCGCCAGTGCCGCAGCACTCGATATCGCATCCGCCGCTTCGGCAATGCCTGCGTTCGCTACAATCGCCGCCGCCGATGTTACTGCGCCAGTGTCACTCGTCTCCGTCCGTGAAAGCGCAGCGACGTTGGCATTAGTCGCTGCTGCGTTGATCGTGTCCGCTGCTTCGCTTACCGCAACCGACGCGGTAATCCCGCCGCCGATTGTCGCAGTAATCGCATCGGCAGCTTCGGTTACTGATACCGTCGCCGCAATCGCAACCGTAGCGGCAATACTCTTTGTATCCGCCGCTTCTGTTATTGCTGCCGCCGCAACCGCCGCAACCGCGGCCGCGGATACAACCGTGTCACCGGCTTCTGTTTTGGCCGCCGTCGCAACGATGGCCGCCGTAGCCGCCGACGCTACGGTGTCAGCTGCCTCGCTAATCGCAACGTCTGCTGTAATTCCTGTGTTACCTTCAACTTCGACCCATGTCACTACCACCTGCTGGCTCGGCACCGTCGCCGTTGCCGCAATCGTATCCGCCGCTTCCGTAAGAGCCGCGGTCGCCAGATTGAGAAAATCCGGCGTGACCAGCGTGTACGCGCTGCCGACCCTGAAATCGACGTCTTGCGTGGTGCCGCCACCAGCAGACGTAACCTCAATCCCAACGTTGACGAATAGATACTCGTTCGTCAGATTTTTCGTGGCACCAGGAGACCACGTAACCGTAACCGTCGTGTCTGCGGACGTCGACAAGTTCGCGCTGGTCGCCGCCGATGCTACGCGAGCAGATGTGAGCTCTACCGGACTCGTGCCATTCTGGTTCGCTGACCTCCAGACGCGAACCGCTAGTTTTAGCCTGCCTGTAAAAGCCGCTGTGACTGAACGAATGCCAAAGGTGAACGTCCAGTCGGTATTGGCGAACGTGCCGGTAATTGCGTTTTCAGACCGCCAGCAATCTCCTATAGTCTGAGACGGTGCGGCCGATGGCTGAAGGGTCGTTCCCCAATTGCCACCTGTACGCGAATACTCTGTGCCTCCGGTCTGAATGCACGACTGCCCAGTGACATTCGTTCCCGCTACCCACCCCGTCGTCGTTGTGGCTGCGGTCGGAGCCGAACCACCGTCCTGCAATGACCGGTGCAGCGTTGCACCAGTCGGAACTGCGTCCTTTAAGTAATAGGTTTTCGCCGCCACGATCTACGGGTTCGCGCAGAACTCGACGAACAGGTTGTCCCTATCCGTGATCGCAGTGAATGCCGCTCCGCTTACTGTCTGTTGCGCTATTACAGATCCAGTGCCAATGTCGCTATGCGTCCAGATTCCACGTTCAGTGGTGCCTTCCAGCAACCGCGCCCGCAGATTCAGTACACCCGTTCCGCCTGTTTCAGACTTGTAATACTCATAGCGAAAGGAGAGCGAGGTTGGCGTAATCGTAAGGTTATTGAGTCCGAGCTTGCAGACATCCGCTACCGGGTTCACGCCCGATATGATGTAACTTGATCCGATCGGAGATCCTGCTTCATTTACCGCCGTGTGCAGATCGCTGCCACCGAGATTCGTCAGCCAATTACCCGCTGCGCTCGTCGCATCGGGCCGCATGATTGTGACGGTTCCGCCCAAATCAAGCGTCGGGTTGTCTCCGGCGTCAAACGTCGCGCCGCTGTTCGTATAAGTGCCAGCCCCGCTTATCAGGCTTTCATAATCTACTATCGCACTAGCGTGGACGAGATTTGGCGCTTTCGTCAGGAGATCTGTGAGGTCTGTCGAATCGAGCAGAACGTTATAGGCGCAAGCATGCGCGAGATTTCCTTCCCATGGCTGGGAAAATGATCCGCTCAGCATCCGCGATCCAACTACCAGCCGGTCGAAGGTCGGCGTCTTGGTCGAAGTCTGCGCAGACCCAGACGTGCTATTCACGCGGGCAATCCGGCTCGACGTACTCGCGGCCAGCACGACTCCTAGGTTCCAGACGCCAGGAGTGAAAGATGGGCCAGTCGCAAATGTCTCCGACCCGGTCTCTCTTATCGTGAAATAGAAAACGTTATCGTTCCACGGCTCGAGGCCACCGTAGCTATCCGCGCTCGAGCTTCCCGGCCCGAACGCTGTCCCGGCCCAAGATCCCTTGAACCAGATCACGAGACTGTAAGGAGCCGTCAGCCCCGCAATTGTCTTAACAAGATGGCTCCCGCCGTCGAAGATCGCACTCATTTCTTTAGTTCCTCGGGAGCACAGCCCACTTCGGGCAGGTTTCTTTATCGCCAATCACGTCATATCCGTTCGTCTTGACCCAATCCCACGCTGTATCACCTCCTGTGTATTGCGCGATGAACGATGCTGCACACGTCGCTATATAGAGGTAGGCGTTATCGATGTTGCTCGCGTCATACCCCAGCCAGTCCGTTGCTGTTTTCGATTGATCCGTTGACAGCGCCCACGTCTTAACGCTCGACCACGCACTGAAGAACGCGCCGGAGTCGAGCGGACTCGGTCCGGTCGCTTGGCGGTAATCACTGATCTGATACGGATTGAATCCAGCATCCGTAACCATCCCGGTCATCCAGTCACAGAGCCAGTTCAGCCAAGCATCCGACGCGTAACCCATCTCTTTTGCACGTCCCGCCGCGTAGATATTGAAATTCACCATCCACGGAGATTGACCGCCGCCCACGGAAGCATTAACCACCGGCCGCATGTCCGAGTTTTTCTCGACCATATGCAGCGGGTTCGTGTCAGGGAACGGCGTGAGGTCATGCTGCCACGTCCATTGCGTGTTCGCGTGGAACGTGCCCGTCGTTATGCCAAACCTGCCCTCCAGCGTCGCGAGAAGATCATCGATCATCTGCTCGAAGTAAGGCTTCATCGGATCGGTGTCCGGCGACCAGAACGCAACAAGGCAGCGGTTCCGAAGCTGCCAAGCCCAAGAGCGGACCTGGCTCATTATCCCGCCCTCTGCCCCTGTCGGACCGCGCCCATAAAAGGCATCAGTCGGGCCTCCATTAGAGAAATGCACCAGAGCCGCGGCCCACATTTGCATCTGCTCAAGGTAGAACGGATCTCCGGTCAAGACGTATTGGGTAGAGAATGCATCTGGTGTATGTGCGTTGTCCGGCTCCCAATCGCCGTGCGCGGCTTGCGAGCCGATGACTTTTAGTGCATCGCCGGTGACTCCAGCGTCGAGGGTATTCGCAACGATGACGGTAGTCTTACGGTCCGTCGCTGAAATCGGTAGGCCAAAGCCAGTCCCGGAGTTCACTGTGTCCGAACGCAAAAGCCGCTTCGTCGTAATGCTTTCCCTGAAGTGCAGCATCCACGACCCGGCGAGGTCGGCTTGGCCGAGTGCGAGCTCCCGCATCCGATAGTCGCCGGTGTAGAGCCACAGGGCTGTCTGGGTCGGCATCGGGCCAATATCCAATCTCCCGCCCGTATTCGCCATGAAGGGAAGCCAGAGTCCCTCGTCGTAAATGTCCTTCGGTGCGGCAGTCCACTCCGTATACCGATCGCTCAGTGTCCCTTCGTCTGGCACGAGGTCGGTATCGAAGTTAGCGAACGCGTTCGCGTCTTTGAGATACGAAAGGTTGTGATTGAAATTCACCTGAGTGGCAGGAGCGGTCCCAATCCAGAACCGCTTGATCCACCGCGTTCCGAGATACATCACGAAACTGGATTTCGTGTAAGCCGTGGTCGGAGACGCACTCCCTTTGGTAATCGTCAGCGTCGTTACGCTGAGATCGCCCAAGGCTTCCGCGTTCGACTGCTCACAGATCGCCGAGACCTCAACCTTGTTCAAGTCCTTCCAGAACGTCGCGACGAAAATCGGTCGCGCCGGCACGCTGCTCCACGTCATGTCATACGCATGACTGGAGCTATGATCGGCAATGATGACCGTCGTCGCGATTTGGTTAGCGCACCAGACGGTGTACTTGTCAGCGGTCAGCATCGTGCGCGCCGATGCGGTATGCGTAACACCTCCCACCGTCATGCTAATTACGGCGTCAAAGTCGAACGCCAGCATTTCGCTCTTCGTCAGCGCCGTATTCGACTCGGCCTGATTCTGGAACGTGAGCGCCTTCGCCACGTTGTTCGTCATCGAACCCACGACGGTCGAGAGGATCGCGTGTTTGACCGATCCGTCTCCCCACCGGCTTTTAACGTCTGAGCCAGTTGTCTGCGAAACGCCGTCGATCAGTACCTGCGGCGCATTCGCTATCTCGCCTTGCGCAAAGACCCGAGCAAAGCGCAGCGGGTAATCCGTTACCGTGCTGCCGGATACATTCTTAAGCGTTGCCGTGTTCGCGGCGTTCGGGGCACCGCCACCAGACCCGTAAAGCGCGGCAACCTGACTCGCCGCAATCGCCGCAGACAGCAACTTTAGGTGAAGCGCCCGAATGCGACCGCCGATACGTTCGTTCCGGTCGTCACTTTCCACGCGCCAGCAGTGGACCGTGTGTTACCCAAGTACACGAAGAACGGAACGAGCGCACTGACGGATGAGGTGCCGCCTGTAAAAACAGTAATCGCGCTGCCCGCACCATCTTTGATCGAGACCGCGCCTGGTGACGTCGTTGCAGGAACGACGAGAAGGCCCGTCAGCATGTCTCCCGTCGCTCCCGTCGCCCCGAGCGCCTGATCGGTCGCAGACGCAGCCACGGTCTCGTAATGCCCGCCCTGCGAGACCACCGGCAACGGATTGGATTGATCGACCTGCGTCGCAACGCCAGCTCCGCCGTATTCGAGCTTGTAATGCGGATGCTTCTTCGCGTCTCCAACATCGGTCGCACGGAATATCGCTCCGTCCGCCGTTCCGGCAGAGACTTGGATGTCGTCAGCCATGATCTACGATCAGGCGTTGCCGGCCGTTAATGTGAACGTGTTCACGGTAACAACCTGCGCAGCTGCGATCGAAGTATTATCGACGGTCATATCGCCCCCGCCGCCCGTCGCCGTCACGGTGCCCTGTATATGGCAAAGCGACGGACTGCCAGCGACGAAGATGCGGAAGTAGCCGATCGTTCCAGAAGCCACTCCGGTCGTCGTCCACGTACCAGTCTTAGCAACTGCACCGGCAGCCGCTGTAGCGAGCCAGTCCGAAGGCAACGATGCGGTTGCGAGCAATGACCCGCTCGAGGCTGTTGACGTGCCGGCGGGTGGACTCCCGGACCACAACTCGAGAATCGGAGTCGTTCCGATCGTTGTTTCAATCGTTGCCATCTTCGCGGTGCGGACTTCTACTGAATATTGGAGCGCCATATCATTACCTCGTCATGTTGGCCGCATCGTCCGACAGGCCGCGGCAGAATGTATCTACGAACTCGTTCAGATCGAACTCCGCATCCTTGCCGTCTCGACCATCCTTCGGCATCGGCATAGATTTGATCGCGTCAGCAACGGCCACGTTGATGAGCGGCTGCACGTCGTCAAGGCTTACGCTGGTGCCATCTGCTCCAGGCGGCCCCTGAACGCTCTGGCCGTCCTTACCCGCTGGCCCCTGCGGCCCGACTAACGGCTCACGCTTCTCCAGCGTCTCCAGCCTCTGCCCCAGTCCCTTGATCTGCTCGCCGAATGCCCCGACCGAGCGCGCGACATACTCTCGAACCTGCAGGACGATCTGATCGCCCAACGCGGCACCGTCAAAGAGTTTCAAGCGCAAGGCCTTTCGTCAGTCTGTCCATAAGCGCTGCGGCCTCTTTTGCTGCGTCTGCCGGTGCGTCTGCCGGTGCGTTGTCGGGTGGCTGCGGCGCTGGCTGCGGCTTGGCTGCTGCAGGCGCGAAGGGATCTTCTTTCGCATCACGTTTAGCGAGGGCCGCGAGTGAATAGTTTTGTTGCTGTAAATAGCAACTGTCTCCACCCGGCACAGAAGGCAAGTTCTCATCGAACCGCGCTTCATCTATTTGCTTGATGCCGGCCCCGGTCAACATTGCATGAACTCGAGCGCGCGTCTCGCCGTCCATCCGGAGCAATCCCTCAAGATCGAGTTCAACGTGATAACCGCTCGGCAAGCTCAATCCTTCTTCCAGGAGCAATTCAATATCCTCAATGTGCTTCTGAAGACACTCGCTGTAATACTCCTGGTTGTATTGCGCCGCATTGGCCACCGTCGGATTGCCAGCGCCTATCTTGTAAAGAGGCATCTTAAACGGACGCGCACAGTCTTCAACCGTCCACCGTTGTTGCTCGATAAGCTGCGCTTGTTCGGCGGGAATCGTGAAAGCTTCGTATTTCAGTCCGTCTCCAGAAACGAACGTGCGCCCGAGGTTGCGACCGCTATAGGATTGCTCCCATACCTGCTTCAGTCTTGCTGCGGTTTCATTATCTATCTTGTGCGGAGCGGTCAGCATCCCGGACGGTCGACTCATGTTTTCGAAGAACTGCGCCGAGTTATTCTGAATACGGCGTCCCTGTGTCGCTGAGATGCTCGCTGCGTACAGCGGAGAAATCCCCACTAGAGGATGGAACAACGTTTTCATCCGGTCGTGAATGATTTCGGACGCGGGAATTACAGGGTGATTTTTTTGCTGAGGCGACTCCGGATCCGGGTAAACCCGCGCGAGACTGTCTGCGGTCACTTGATACAAAACCTCGCCGTCACCCGTAACCATCGGCGTTACCGACCGCGAGTCCAGCACGTACATCTCAGTGATAATTCCCCTCAAGTCCCGCTCTTTGTAAACATACGTGTTGCCGTAGATGAGCTTTGATGTCATCCACTGGGACAGAAATTGAATGCGGGTCTGATACGGATTCGGCTTACGCAAGACCGGCAGGAAAGGTGAACCCTGCGTGATCTCCTCCCAGATACCATTCACGTCCTCGCACAGCTTGATTCTTAGCTTCGCGATGTCGTCTGAAATGATAGAAATGCACGCGTCGATCGTGCTGAAACGTAGAATGTTCTCGGTATGATCTATCGCTATGTCGCGCTGCCACGCCCCAGCAAACGGCTCGAGGATCGGGCCAAAGACGTTGCTCATCCAGTTAGAGACCGGAGCTGCATATTCCTTGGTCACTAACTCGCCGGACGGCCCCATCTCGAGCGCGGCCTTCATCGGAAAAAGCGCCATCTATTCTTCGGCCTTCATGTCGCGGCGGTTATAAGTCCGCTTCGGTTTTTCCTGAACGTCCTCTGCATGCCCAATGGTGCGGAATACCTCGGCATCCTTCTCCGAGTCCGCATCGAACTCGTCGCCCGATTTGATCTCGCGATTGAGGTAACGGCCGGGAAAATCCCGCAAGGCTTTCATTCTTGGCATAAGACGCTCAGAAAAAAGGCCGGCGAGAGAGGGACGCCGGCCAAACTGCGTGAGGAACGCAGGGGAGGATCTGTTACACGTACGCCGCAGCTTGGATAAACGCTGCAGCTTGCGTGCGGGCTTTGGCCCAAGTGATAAAGCGGATTGCGCGCACCGCCAGCGAGTCGGTCTGGAACATCGACACGACCGTCGTCGGCGCCGTGCTGGACGTGCTCTGGTTCGTTGGGTTGTCCAAAAGCTGGATGCTCGCCTCGTTCGATACCGAGATCGTCACCCCGCCTTCGTCCGCCAGGAAGATCGCGCTCGGGAAAATCGCCACGATCATTTCGCCATACTGCGGCGAGCCCGACACATTGGCCAGAGACGACACGACGACCGGCCGCCCGAAGAACGTACCACCGTTGACCGACATGCCCGGGTAATTCTGCTGGCCCAGAGAATTCAGGCTGAGTGACAGCGCCAGGGCAGTGCTCGCCGACATGACCCACACGACCTCTTGAACGTCGAGTTCCGCTGCGATCGCAGTCGAGAACAGCGTCTTGATGTCGGCCGCCATATTGGCGTAGGCCGTTCCCGTCGGCGTTACCGGAGTAAGACCGTAGGTGATCGCCGCCGGGCTCACATTAGCTACACCACCATAATTCGGGTTAATGAATTGCGTGTCGACGGTGACTTGGACCGCCCGCGCCAGTTCATTACGAACCAGCAATTCAGCCGACGGCGAGGAGCTCATTGCAAGTTCCTGCGTGATCGAAGCCAATCCCGCCGCCTTCATAATTCCGAGCGTGGCCGAGCCGGTCGTCATCTTCGAGACAGGAATCGGCAGACCCTGCCCCACCCAGTAACCCGTGGTCCCGCCCGTCGCTGAACCGACCCGAACATTGAACGGCACCGGAATCATTCCCGGGATCCGACCGATGATCGTTTTGGGCCTCAGGAATTCGATGAACTGGTTCGCGATGTTCTGCGCATACACCAGTTCCGACGCCCAGCCGGTCGTCGTCGTATCGCCTGCCGCTACCGCGGTCTTGGCGACCAGCGCCAGCTCGGGAGAAGTGTCCATCCACCCCTTATTGTTCTGGATGATCGCGAGCGCTTCGCTCAGATTACCGCGCGCCCTGACTTGCGCCATCACCCAGCGCCCCATCGTCTGGCCCTGCTCGAGATTCGCCTTGACAAACTGGATGCCGCTGTTCTGACGGACAGGAACACTCACGCCGGCCGGCATATTGATGCCGACGTCCTGCGGGAGCGCTTGAACCGGCGCCGCTTTGGCCAGTTCCAGCATGCGTCGTACGCGAACGATCTGATCGTCGACCGCCTTCACTTCCACGTCGAGCGTGTCGAATTCGTTCTGCTCTTCCGGATTGAATGTCTCGCCCCGGTCGGTTGCTTGTTTGTCGATTTCACCCATACGGGCGATGTCGGAGGCGCGCTTGGCTTCCAAAGCGCCCAGTCTTTCTGCGTTTGTCATGATTTGCCTCGGGATAATTGAAATAGAAACTGACTTGCGTCCCGAAGCGCCGGGAGATTTAGTCCAAGACGTCGATACCGTCAGTTCGTCAGTGCCAAGCGCGGCCAGAACCGACTGATCGATGCTCTTGATGGAAAGGATTGATGCGTCCTGATTTGCGGGAACCGTCACCAGCGACAACTCGAGGACTTCGGTTTCGAGGAATCGAAGCCCGCCGTCCTTCATGCGTTCGACCGCGTCGTGGATCGGACGAAAGCCAATCGACACGCCGCGGATAAGTCCGAGTTTCACCGACTGCCAAGCCTCATCGAGCCGGTTCTTCACCGGACCGTCTTCAGCGGCAAATATCTCGGCTTCGAATTCAACGCCGGCCTTCGTCGGTCGCTTGAACCGCGCCTGCCCGACCGGCTGCTTTGAGTCGTGATGCAGGAGCAACGGCAACGGATTCTTGAAGTGCACGCCCAGCGGCTCGACAATATCGCCCATGCGATCGGCCGTCGGCGTCGTCGCCATCCCGAAAAGCTGGCGTTTGCCATCGTCGAACGTCTTTACCTCGAGAACGGCATACGCTCGATCCATAGAAACTCCAGACGAAAAAAAAGCCCACCGAAGTGGGCTAAGGGATGGACTGCGAAAACTGCTAAATTACGAAAGCGTCAAACGTCCTGCGCATTGGTTCCGGATTCATCGACATGAGCGCGACTGCATCCAACAAGGCCATCAACGGATCGATCTTGGCCGAACCTGACGCCTGCTTCGTGATGAGAATGGCATTGCCTCTCGGCTCGACCTTCGCGTTGCCCACGCACCACGCCATCATTGCGGATCCGCCGTGGTGAAAGGCACCCTCGGCTAACTTCCGCTCGGTCGTCTTTATGGCCCCATTCATGCGCCAGCCCTGCGGAATGCCGACAATGCGCTCGGGCTCAATCTCCAGCGCGTCCAGAATCGCACCGATGCCAGCTTGGTCAACGCCAATCTTAAAGAGTAAGCCCGACGCTTCGACCTTATCCACGATGCCCACGAGCTCGTCCACGTCCTCGCCGATCTGATCCACTAGTGTGAGATCGCCGTCCTTCTCAAAGTCGTGGAACCGCGCGGCCTCAATCTTCCGCCGCTCAAGCACCGACGGATGCGCCCACGCATGACCCCAGTGCAGCCAGTTGCCGGTCTCCCGCTCCCGCCCGACCACCGCGAGCCCTAACAGGTCATCCAGCCCGCCGCCGTCAATCCCGATCGCCACCACCTCGCAGCGGCTCAGGAGATCGTCCAGGCTTAAAAGCGTGCCCTGCGTCTCCCAGAAGTCAGCCCCGGCCCAGCGGTTCGAACGCAGCGCTAGCCCGATCTCGACGTTCAGATGCTTGGCATAGAAGCCAATCAGCGACTCCTCGCCCGCCTCGTCTGCCTTCGCCAGTTCGCGTACCAGAAACTCTTCGTTGACCGATGCCCCGAGGTTGGGGTTCGTCACGAAAAACCACTTGCGATCGCGGTAATCCTTATCCTTCAACATCCGGTCCGGCCAGTCATAAAGCACCGGCAAAAACCGATTGTCCTTGATCCGACCGTCCCTGACCCCTCGCGCATAGTCCAGCTTCTGCTTGAACACCCCAGCCGGCGCTTCGTCCGATTGAGTGGTCAGGTAGATGACGAAGCCTTCCGGTCTTGAAGCCAGCCCGCCCATCGCCTCCCGGAACATGTTCTCGGCGTTCGGCCGCTTACCGAACTGCCACAATTCGTCGACCAGGATCCCCGTCGCCTTCTTGCCGCCGACCGTCTCGTTCTCCGCGGCGACAACCTTCAGACTCGCCCCGTTACGGCGACTCGTAATGGTCCGGTAATGCTCCTGCACGTGGAACAGCGCCGACAGCTCGGCGTCCCGCTTCACCATGTCTCGAGCCGGGTAAAACGAGTTATTCGCGATTTCGATCGTCGGCGCCAAGACCAGGAACTCCGCCGACTCCCGCCAGTTCCGGACCAAGGCAGTCAGCATGATCGCCGCGGCCGTCGTGCTCTTGCTGTTCTTCTTCGACACACTCAGCATGAATTCCTGAATGTGCTGCCGGCCAATATCGGGCTCATACGCCCCGAATATCGCACTCACGAAATCCTTGATCCACGGCCGGCAGATCGCACCCATCATCGGGCTGCCCGCCACGTCCGCCACCCGGAGCTCGTTGAATACCGCTAATGCAGACTCAGCCGACTCCGGAAACAACGGCCCGAACGGGATCAGCGACTTACCGGCGAGGATGCGTGCTTCCCAGTCTTTGCAACTCGTCGACCAGTCCACCTCAGGCCACTAACCTAGGCACTACCTGCGGCGCAAACCGCCCCGTCCCAGCCTCCTCGGCAGCCTTCTCCACCTCTTCCTTCTTCCCACCCTCACCCCTCTTGGGGTGCACATACTGCGCAGCCGCTACCGCCGCCCGGATCCGCGTATTCGCGTCTAGTTTCTCGTCATTCATGGCGGTAAGCAGGAATTCTAGGGGCGTCTGGTTCCCCGGCATCCCGTTCAACTCCACCTTCGGCTTCGGCTTCCTGCCGGCCCCAGGTCTAAAGCCACCTTTCGGCATGTCTATGATTGTTTCTGATTAACGGAGATTTTGTCCGGATGTG
>Ga0065712_10000157_pt1 | contig 58547 bp, 52 predicted proteins | sample MisRhiReplicate1_FD_59099 | JGI IMG/M metagenome (GOLD analysis project Ga0065712, IMG submission 59099) | Miscanthus rhizosphere microbial communities from Kellogg Biological Station, MSU, sample Rhizosphere Soil Replicate 1: eDNA_1 v3... | ecosystem: Host-associated > Plants > Roots >...
GATGGATCGGTCGCAAGATAGATCGTGCGACCGTCAGGGTTGAGCGCAATGTCGCGATAGCGGTTCACTGACTTGAACAGCTCGCTGATCGGTTCCTTCACAGAGCGGCCGTCCGCGGCGAGCGGCAGTCGAAACACCGCGCCCCGCACCAGGCTGAGCACGAGCAGCGAGTTCTTCCAGCCGGGAATCGCGTCGCTCGTATACACGTCCACGCCGCCAGGTGCGATCGTCGCGTTGCCCAGTTTGGTCAGGTCATAACCGTTCTCGACGGTGAAGAAGGTGCGCAGCGGCGGCATGAACTGCGCGTTGGTGAACTTGCTCTCGTCCTGCTGCGGAACTGACGCCGGAGGGACCGCGTTTCCACCGCCCGGCGGCAGCTTCGCGCACGGTGTCGGGGTCGACGCAGACCAGTTGGCGTAGACGTACGCTTTGCCGTCTTTGTAGCCCGCCACGTTGGGCCATCCGTAGTTGCGTCCACTCTCGAGCAGATTCGCTTCATCGTCCGAGCTTGGGCCGTGCTCCGATTCGTACAAGCGTCCGCCTGGCCCAAACGCGAGACCGAGTGGGTTGCGATGACCGTAGGTGAAGATGTGACTGCGCACGCCGCCAATCTGTGGATTGTCGGCGGGGATGGAGCCATCGAGCTCCATGCGCAGAATCTTGCCCTGATACATCGACCAGTCTTTGGCCTTCACCTGCGCGGCCGAGGGAAGGTCCTGGGCGTGATTGACGTTGCAGCGGTTCGCGCCGAAGTTGCTGCCTTGATCGCCAATGGTCAGATACAGCTTGCGATCGGGACCGAAGGCGAGCCGGCCGCCAACATGGTCAGTGTCGGTCGGCAGCCCGGTCAGGATGTCCGTCGGCTCGACGAGCGTACGCGTGCTCTGATCGTAGCGATACCGTCTGACCGCGAGTCGCCTCGCCAGCGCCGTCCCCGGTGCATCGTCATAGGTGAACGCGACGTAGACGAAATCGTTGCCGGTGTTGCGCACGAAGTCGGCGTGGAAGGCGAGACCGAGCAGACCGTCTTGCGTGAACGTCGTGTTCACTTCAGGGATCGTGGCCACCACGCTCCGCATGCCGTCCGCCGGATTGACGCGGATCACGCGACGGCCAGTGCGCTCTGTCACCCAGAGCTGTTGATCGGGACCCCAGGCAACTTCCCAGGGACCTTCGAGGCCCGAGATCACGACGCGCGTCGAGAAGCGTTCGGGCGGGTTTGTGATGACGGTGGAATCTTGTGTCGCAACTGCGGCAGCAGTCGCGACTGCTGCCGCGAAGGCCGCGACCAGAGCGCAGACGATGATGGCCTGCTTTTTCATGGGGCCAATTAGAGCACGAGCGCGGCGATAAAGATGCCGATCATCAGAAAGGCGATCCCGACCTTCACCGCCATCCCAGCCAGAAAACCAATCCACGCGGCGAGTCCGGCTTTGCCGACCTTCGCCATGTCACGATGCACGGTGAGCTCGCCAATGACCGCGCCGAGAAAGGGCCCGATGATGAGGCCCGGTATGCCGAGAAACAGCCCGAGCAGTGTGCCGAGGCCGGCCCCGACCATCGCTCGCGGGCTCGCGCCAAACTTCTTCGCACCCAGCGCTGCCGCAGCGAAGTCGACGAGATAACTCGCGGCGCCAATCACGCCGATGATGACGAGCGTCACCACCCCAACCTTGGTGAACCCGTCAGCCCATGCGGCGACAACGAGACCGGCGACGATCAACATCGCGCCGGGCAGGGCAGGCAGCACGGTGCCGACGAGACCCACGATCACGAGCACAATGCCGATGGTCCACAAAAGGATATTCATTGATAGTTGGGCGTTGGCAATTGACGCCGTACAATCCGCAAGGTGTCGCTCACGATCTTTACCTCACCGCATTTCGCCGATCATCTCACTCCCCCAGGTCATCCCGAACGCGTCGAGCGTTTCGAGGTCATGCAGGTCGTGGCCTCGGAATTCGGCAAGCGCGGGGGACACGTCGAGTCGCCACGCAGTGTGACGGACGTGGAGATCACTCGGATTCATGACGCTGACTATCTGACCTCCATCAAGGAGACGGCCGGCCGCGCCGTGGCGCTCGATCCCGATACGTTCACCTCGCCGGGCTCGTTCTCGGCGGCGTACCTCGCTGCTGGTGCGGCAGTCACCGCGGTGGAACACGTGCTCGATAGCGACGCCGGCACACGTGCACTGGCGATGGTCAGGCCCCCCGGCCATCACGCCGAGCGAAATCGCGCGATGGGGTTCTGTCTGTTCAACAACATCGCCATCGCCGCTGCGTCTGCGCGAGCGCGCGGCCTGAGCCGAGTCGCTGTTGTGGACTACGACGTGCATCATGGCAACGGCACGCAGTGGAGCTTCTACAACGATCCCTCGGTGTTGTTCATCTCGTCACACCAATATCCGTACTATCCCGGAACCGGCGCTGCGGGCGACGTCGGAACCGGTGCAGGTACCGGCTTCACCGTCAACCTTCCGCTGAGCGCAGGCGCGACGGACGCTGATTACGAGCTGGCCTACACCAAGGTCGCGCTGCCGATCCTGAAGCAGTTCAAGCCGGAGCTCATTTTGATCTCCGCTGGCTTCGACGCCCACATGAATGATCCGCTCGCGGGTATGCGTGTGACCAGTCCGTACTTCGGACACCTCACGGCAGCAATTGCCGCTGTGGCCGACGAGTGCTGCAAAGGCCGCTTGGTCGCGGTGACCGAAGGTGGATACGACCTGGCCGCGCTGGCCGAGTCGCTCCGCGCGTCGATTCGCGCGCTCGAGGGAGACACGAAGGAATTCGCCGCTCCGGCCGGTGACGCGTCGCGCGGAGATGCAACGGTCAAGGCCGTGCTCCCGCACGTCTCGGATCACTGGAAGCTATAATCAGTTAAGCGGCTGAAGCCTCAGGCTTTTGGGGCCTAGAGTCCAGAGCCCAGAGCCTAGAGCCAAACGGCCAGAGATGCCCGACTACCATCCGCAGGACCTCGATAAGAAATGGCAGCAGAAGTGGGCCGCCGCGCGCGCATTTGAGGTTGCTGCCGATCCCTCGAAGCCGAAGTTCTACTGCCTCGAGATGTTCGCCTATCCCTCCGGGCATGCCCACATGGGGCACGTGCGGAACTACAGCATCGGCGATGCGCTCGCGCGCCTGAAACGGATGCGTGGGTATAACGTGCTGCACCCGTTCGGGTGGGATGCGTTCGGCCTCCCGGCGGAGAACGCCGCCATCAAGAACGGGATTCATCCCGAGACGTCCACGCGCGGCAACATCGCGCACATGAAGGGTCAGCTCCAGCGTCTGGGTATCAGCTATGCCTGGGAGCGTGAGCTCGCGACGTGCGACCCTGAGTACTACAAGTGGAACCAGTGGCTCTTCATCCGGATGTTCGAGCGCGGTCTCGCATACCGGCGGAAGTCGTCGGTCAATTGGTGTCCGGTCGATAACACCGTCCTCGCCAACGAGCAGGTGATCGACGGCAAGTGCTGGCGATGTGGCTCGGCGGTCGAGACCCGTGATCTCGAGCAATGGTTCTTCCGCATCACTGCCTACGCCGACGAACTGCTTGACGCGACTGACACGCTGACCCAGTGGCCCGAAAAAGTTCTGACGATGCAGCAGAACTGGATTGGGCGGTCGGAAGGCGCGCGGGTGAAGTTCCCGCTCGAAGGCGATCCGAACACCTCGATCGAGGTCTTCACGACGCGTATCGACACGATCTACGGCGCCACGTTCGTGCTGCTCGGGCCGGAGCACCCGCTCGTCCAGACGCTGGCCAACAAATCGCCGGATCCAGCGGCGCTCAAGCAGAAGGCACAGGCGTTCCGTCTGCAGGATCGTGCCGCCCGGCTGAGCGGCGAGATCGAGAAGGAAGGGTTCGACACCGGCTTCCGCGCCATTAATCCGTTCACGAATGAACCGGTGCCGATCTGGGTGGCGAACTTCGTTCTCGGTGAGTACGGCACTGGCGCGGTGATGGCTGTCCCTGCGCACGACGAACGCGATTTCGAATTCGCAACCAAGTTCAACCTGCCGATCCGCGTTGTCGTGACACCTGACGGGGCGCCTGCCACGACGGACGTCCTCAGTGAGGCTGTGTCGAACTACGGACGGCTCGTGAGCTCGGGCGAGTTTTCCGGGTTGTCATCCGAAGACGCGCTGAAGAAGATGACCGCTGTCGCGAAGGAACGCGGCATCGGCGAAGGCACCGTTCAGTACCGGCTCAAGGATTGGGGAATCTCTCGCCAGCGTTATTGGGGTACGCCGATCCCAATGATCTACTGCGAGAAGGACGGCATCGTCCCCGTGCCGGACGACCAGCTTCCGGTAGAGCTGCCGAGGATTGCGCAGTTTACCGGTCGTGGGGATTCGCCGCTGGCGCATGTCCCGGAGTTCGTCAACGTAACGTGTCCGAAGTGTGGCGGGCCGGCCCGTCGAGAGACGGACACGATGGACACGTTCGTCGATTCGTCGTGGTACTTCTATCGTTTTGCGGATGCTCGTAACGACCGGCAGGCGTTCGATCCCGCGTCGGTGAAGTACTGGCTTCCCGTCGACTTCTACGTCGGCGGTGTCGAGCACGCGATTCTGCATCTGATTTACTCGCGCTTCTTCGCGCGCGTGTTCCGCGATCTCGGGATGGTCACTCACAGCGAGCCCTTCACGCATCTCCTGACCCAGGGGATGGTGCTCATGGACGGCGCCGTGATGTCGAAGTCCAAGGGCAACGTGGTTGACCCTGACGAGATGATGGCGAAGTACGGTGCGGACGCGCTGCGGCTCTACGTCGTGTTCGTTGCACCGCCCGAGAAGGAAATCGAGTGGACCGATTCAGGTATCGAGGGCAGCTTCCGCTTTCTCGCGCGGGTGTGGCGACTCATCGACCACTGGTGTGAGACGGTGGGCGGTGAAGGTATGGCTGCGCCACAGCAGGCGTCACTCAATGCGGCAGAGCGGGCGCTGCGGCGAAAGACGCACGACACGATTCGCCGCGTGACCGCCGACATCGAGCAGCGACAGCAGCTCAATACCGCAGTGTCAGCGTTGATGGAGCTCGTCAACGAGCTGTACGCGTTCAGCGAGCAGACGGTCACAGGTGGGCCTGGTCATCGTGGTGACGAGGACGTCGAGCACGCCGGCGAGGTGGAACGTGCCGAGACGATTGCTGTCGTCCGCGAGGCGATCGAGGCGCTCGTCCTGATGCTCTCGCCATTCGCGCCGCACACGGCTGAGGAGCTGTGGTGCATGCTCGGCTACCAGGATGGCCTCACCGCGGCGAGCTGGCCGTCGTTCGATCCCGAAGTGGCGAAGGCCGAAGAGATCACCGTGCCAGTGCAGGTGAACGGCAAGGTGCGTTCGCGCCTCACGGTGCCGGCCGCGACGTCGGAGTCGGAGCTCGAGGCGCTCGCGCTGGCCGATCCAGGCGTGAAGGCACATACTGCCGGCAAGACCGTTCAGAAGGTCGTGGTGGCGAAAGGCCGCCTGGTCTCGATCGTTGTGAAATGAAGTGGCGACGTGAGATGAGAGCCGCTCTGATCCTTGCGTTGGCGATGGTGAGCTCGAGCTGCGGATACGCGCTTGCCGGCCGTGGCTCGTTCCTGCCCGACTACATCAGGGTGATCGGCATCCCGCAGATCGAGAATCGCAGCACCTTTCCCCAGGTGGAGTTGGTCATCACGGACAAGATTCGCACGGAGTTCATCGGTCGCGGGAAATACAGGGTTGTCCCAGACGCAACTGGATCCGACGCGGTGCTCTCGGGCGAGATCATCGGTATCTCGGCGCAGCCGGTCGGCTTCAACGAAAGTCAGCTCGCGTCGCGGTATCTCTTCATCATGACCATGAAAGTGCAGCTCACCGACTCGCGCACGAACATGGTGCTGTGGTCGAACGATTCACTGACATTCCGGGAGGAGTCGGAACTCACCACCCGTAGCGCCAGCAACGTCATCGACGCCGGAGCGTTTCTGGATCAGGAGCGCGGCTCCTTCGATCGCATCGCGACTGACGTGGCTCGCACGGTCGTCACCGCCATCCTCGAGGCGTTTTAGTTGCCGGTCCTGACCCAGACAATTCTTCGCAAACAACTCGCCGCCGGCGAGACCGATCCGATCTACATGCTGGTCGGCGCCGACGATCTCGAAAAAGCCTCGGTCGCCGCGGAGTTCGCCGAGATGGTCGAGGAGGACCTTCGCGCCTTCAACGTGGAACGGTTGTACGGCGGCGAGACCAAGGTGGATGCGCTCATCGACGCGGCCAGCACGCTGCCCATGATGGCGCCTCGCCGTGTCGTGGTTGTCTCGGAAGCGGAGAAGTTGCTGATCCCGAAGCGCGAGAGCAAAGCGTCCGACGCGGAGCAGGAGCGGCTGGAAGCGTTTCTCAAGGACCCGCCGTCTCACGCAACGGTCGTGTTCGTGTGTGGTCCCATCGATCGACGACGCCGAGCCGTTCAGCTGTTGATCAAGGTGGCGCACGTTGTTGATTGCGGCACGATCGAAAGCGAGGCTGACGCGCAGCGGTGGGTAAAGACACGTGCGGCGCGAGAGAAGGTGACCTTCGATCCTGCAGCGGTCGCCGAGTTGGTGGCGCGTGCCGGGCTGGATATCGTGCGTCTACGGGCTGGCTTCGATCGCTTGACGATCTACGCCATGGGCCAGTCAGCGATCACCGTCGACGATGTGCGGCAGTCGGTGTCAGCGGGACCGGAGGCGCAAGCCGATTGGGGCATCGCCAACGCGATTCAACGTAACGACGTGCGTGAGGCGCTTCGCGAGTTGGGTCTGGCGTTCGAGAGCGGTGATGTCGCCGTGAAGATCCTGGGTCAGATCAGAATTGCGGCGGAGAAGCTCTCGGGGCCGCGGCTGCGGCCGGCGATGGACGCGTTGTTCCGGACCGACATCGCGCTCAAGTCATCCGGCGGGGACGCGCGCATCCTCCTGGAGAGGCTCGTTGTTGAAATGTGCCCGGAAGGCCGGCGCTTTACGCGCTAGCTTTGGCCAGGCGCGCCGAGAGTCGCGACTTGTAGCGGCCTGCCGTGTTGCGATGAATGATGCCCTTCGTCGCCATCTTGTCCACGATGGAGACCGTCTTGTTGAGCGCCGTCTTGGCACCCGACAAATCCTTGGCATCGAGCGACGCGCGAATCGCCTTCAGCGCGGTGCGCAGCTTCGAACGCATCTGACGGTTGTGCTCGCGGCGGACGATGTTCTGTCGATTCGCCTTCAGGGCGGACTTTGTACGCTTGGCCACAGTGCGTGGGTCCTCTCGCTAGTGAAAATTCCCGTGCTTACAAAGGGGTTATTGTAGCACGTCGAGCGCGACCTTCCACTGGCCGTTCCGCTCGCGGACCCAGACCCGCACGTAGAATCCGGCCTGGATATTGAGGGTCTGCTGTCCGCGGCCGCCTGCCGTCACCGTCCGCGGGGCAATCGTGAATGTGCCCCAGGTGTAGCCGAGATCGCCGGAGCGCGCCACCTCAGAGAAGCGCGAATCGGCGCTGGAGAACGCGCGCTGCGAGGCGAGCCACTTCGTCGCCGCGGGCACCCCGACGATCGGCATCTGGTTCTGGCGATGGAACCTCACGCCCTCTGCGAGGTGCGGTCGGTAGGCGCGTAGCTGACTGGTCTTCAGTGCGCTGTTCAACAGTCCATCCGCCGTGCCGAGTGGTGGCGTGGACTCGTCGTAATCGCCTGTGAAGCGGTTCTTGTGCGGCGCCCGGGTGAAGCCGGCGGGGAACGGGACCGCGCTCGGTGTGTTGATGCCGACGTCCATGACCACCTTGAACGAACCGTCTTTCTGCCGCTTCCACACCGACGCGTAATTCGAGAATCGCGGCTTGCCGCCGTCGCGTGAGGCACGCACGTTGCGAACCGGACCCGTGAGATATCCAAGCTCGCCGCTGGCGGCGACGTCGCCATACCGCGGCTCCCAGATCAATTGCAGGTCTTTGGGTGGATCGGGATTCTTGGCGATCTGCTCGCGCGCCGATCCGGGCTGACCGTCGGCGAATCCAACTGCGGCCGGAGAGAAGTACTCGAGGAAGGCATCCTTCGAGCCGACGACGAGCGCGCGTGCGGCGAAGGCGCGCTCGGATTCGATCATCTGCGTCAACGCTTCCGGCAGAGGCTCAGGCACCTGCGCGCCTGCCCGCCACACGGCGACGAGCAGCGCAATGGCGATCGCGGCTGGACGCATGCGAAAAGTCTACCCCCAACCTGAGGCGGCTCACCGATGATGACGCCGGTGAGCTGGGACGAAGACCGGGACCAGCTATCGCGCGATGATTTCGAACGTTCCTGAGGTGGGTTTCTCGGAGGAGTAGCGCGGGACGACGCGGCCATCCCGGATCTCGATGGTCTTGTAAATGCGCACCTTGCGTGTCGCGTAGGCGTTGTCACCCGCTTTGGAGCCCACCTTCCGCACGTAATCGCGCGTCTCGCGATACGGCGGGATGGTTTTACCGTAGCGATCGACGGCGGTCGATCCGGCGTTATAGGCGGCCAACGCGAGCTCCTCGCTGCCGTCGTACTTGTCGAGCAGCAGTCGGAGGTAGCGGGTGCCACCGCGGATGTTCTGCTCGGGATCGTACGGACGCTGGACGCCAAGCATCCTCGCGGTGTCGGGCATCAACTGCATCAGCCCCATCGCGCCTTTGGGCGAGAGTGCTCGCGCGTTGTAGCCCGATTCGACCTGAATCACGGCCCGGACCAGTTCAGGCCGGAGTGAGTGGCGGGTGGAGTACTCGAGCACATACGGTTCGTACAGTTCGCGGGCCGGTGTGGCTTCGGCCACAACAGGAGTCGTCGAGACGTACCGCGGTGCCCCTTCAACCTGATACACGTCGGTCGGCTGATCGATGACGCGATCGGAGACGACCAGGGTGCCATTGGCGTCGCGCCAGGCATAAATCTGCGCATCGGCCGGCGCGGGCCAGACAGCGACGATCAGAGCAGCGGTGAACAGTACGCGAATGGCCATTGAGTAAGTCCGTGCCCAACTGTGTAAACGTGTATGGGGCTTGCCCCGCCGGCCGAAGGCGAAGGCGGGCTTATTAGTCCTTTTATCGGCGGGAAGGTCGAGGAGTCTTACGCGTTTATGCAGAAGTGCGCACCAAAGTGGTGTACAACTCATCGGGACTTTTCGGGCAGTCGACAAGGGGAGACATGTCGGTTTGGCAACGGTGGGTGCGACAGCCGCAGAGGGTGTGGCTGCGCCGGGCACTCTTTCAAATTCATCTCTGGACCGGGCTCATATTGGGGCTCTATGTGGTGATGTTGAGTGTGACCGGCAGCGCGCTCGTGTATCGCAACGAGCTCGATCGGTTCTTCGCCACGCCGCGGCCGACGTTCGATCCCAACGCCACACGTCTGACGACCGAGCAGCTCCAGGCCAAAGCCGAACGCTCCTATCCAGGTTGGAAGGTCACGCGCGTTGGCGAACGCATCACGCGCCGCAATCCGACGATTGAGGTGTGGGTCGAGCGTGGCAGCGAGAAGAAGGAGCGGCTGTTCAATCCGTACACCGGGGAGGATCTCGGTGCGTCGGTCACACCGGGCGAGTATTTCGTGCTGTGGCTGGCGCGTCTTCACGACGAACTGCTGTTCGATCGCCCCGGCAAGTATTGGAACGGCGTCGGCAGCGCCGTCTTCACACTGACGACGCTGACCGGAATCGTTGTGTGGTGGCCGGGCGTCGCCCGTTGGAAACGAAGCCTCGGGATCAAGTGGAGTTCAGGATGGCGCCGGTTCAACTGGGATCTTCACAGTGCCGTCGGCTTCTGGTTGTTTCTCTTCATGTTGATGTGGGGCATCTCCGGCTTTTATCTCGGCGTCCCGGAACCTTTCTCCAACTTCGTTGATTCGATGTCCGATCCCGATGCGATCCTCGGCGAACGTCCAGGTGATGTCGTCTTGATGTGGCTCACGCGGCTGCACTTCGGCAGGTGGCGCGACGCGCCGGTGCTCAAAGCGGTGTGGGCGTTGGTGGGTCTCGTGCCGTTGATGATGCTTGTCACAGGCGTGATCATGTGGTGGAACCGTGTGCTCCGGAAACGTCCCAATGTGAATGAGCCGAGCGAGGTCTCGGTCTAGTGCGCGCGTGGGTTGTTCCTCCCGGCGCGAAAGGCGCTGGTGATCTGCGTCTGGCCGATTGTCCCGATCCGCTTCCCGGCCCGGGGCAAGTGCTCGTGCGCATACGGGCCGTGTCGCTCAACTATCGCGACCAGTTGGTGGCCAACGGCACGTATTTCACCGGACCCAATACGCGCGATCTGATCCCGCTGTCGGATGCTGCGGGCGATATCGTGGCGGTTGGCTCGGGCGTCTCACGCGTGCGCGTCGGCGATCGTGTCGCCGGTTGCTTCTTTCAACATCCACCGAATGGCCCACCCGGTGCGCCGCCGGTTGCGCTCGGCTCGCCGCTCGACGGCACGCTGGCCGACTATGCGACCTTCTATGAAGACGGAGTCGTTTCGATTCCCGAGGCGCTCACCTACGAAGAGGCCGCGTGTCTCCCATGCGCAGGCGTGACCGCCTGGCATGCGCTCTTCCGCGCCGGCCGTCCGGTTCGGGCCGGCGATACCGTGCTCGTGCTCGGCACAGGGGGCGTTTCCGTGTTCGCGTTGCAACTGGCGCGTGCGGCCGGCGCGCGCGTGCTCGCGACATCATCTCGCGACGACAAAATTGAACGGCTTCGGGCAATGGGCGCCTCCGACGCCATCAACTACACGCGCATGCCTGAGTGGGAGAAAGAGGTGCTGCGCATGACCGGCCGCGGAGTAGACTGCGTGATCGAAGTCGGCGGCGGTGGTACGTTCGCCCGTTCGGTGCAGTCGCTGGCTCGCGGCGGCAAGGTCTGCTTGATTGGCTTTGTGGCTGGCCGCGACGGCGACACGAGTCCATTTCCGTTGATGTACAAAGGCGGCAATCTGCATGGCATCTTCGTCGGCGATCGCGACATGTTCGAGGAAATGAACCGGGCGATTGCGGTGAACGGGGTGAAGCCGGTTGTCGATCGTGTGTTTCCGTTCGAGGAGGCGAAGCAGGCGTTTGCGCATCACGCCTCAGGGCAGTTCATCGGCAAGGTTGTGATTCAGATGTAGCGTCCGCCTTCAGGCGGACTGACACGTAGGGCCCGTCCTTTCGGACGGGCCAGAGGAGCGCACATGGATTCAAACCGACGTGAGTTCATCCTGAGATCGTCGCTGGCTGTGGCCGCCAGCGCGCTCGTGCCCGGACGGCTATTCGCGCAGCAGCCCCCCGCGGCCGCGCCGCAGCCGCCGACCGTTCCGATGTTCGCGTCGCTGCGCCGCAACATCGGCACGTTTACGGCCCGCGGCGGCACGATGGGATGGCTCGTCGGACCCGACGCTGTCGTGGTCATCGATAGCCAGTTCGCCGACACATCGAAGATGTTCCTCGACGGCTTCAAGCCGATGACCGGCGGCCGCAAAATCGACCTGCTGATCAACACGCATCATCATCCGGATCACACCGGCGGCAACAAGGTGCTTCAACCGTCGGTGGTCAAGATCGTCGCGCAGGAAAACGCGCCCGGCCTTCAACGCAAGCAAGCGGCAGCGGCTAAGAGTGAGGATCAGCAGGCGTACGCCGACACGACCTACAAAACCGATTGGAAGGTGGACCTCGGAAGTGAGGTCGTCTCGGCTCGCCACTATGGCCCTGGTCACACGGGCGGCGACGGCGTGATCTTCTTTCAGAAGGCCAACATCGTCCACATGGGTGACCTGATGTCACATCAGCGACACCCGCGCGTTGATCGTCCCGCGGGCGCCTCGATCCGCAACTGGCTCGTCTCGCTCGAGAAAGTTGTGAAAGATCACAACGCCGACACCATTTACATCTTCGGCCACTCGAAGGTTGGCGCGCCAGTGACTGGACCGAAAGGCGATCTGCTGGCGCTACGCGATTACTTCTCAGCCATGCTCGACTACGTCCAGAAGGGCATCAAGGCAGGCAAGTCGGCCGAGGAGATCGTCAAGGCCGGCATGCCGAAGTTTGCTGAGAATGAAGGCCAGCCGCAGTTGCAGGTGGCTTACGACGAGCTGACTGCGAAGAAAGTCTAGGAGCACGACATGGCTCGACTCCGGGTTCTTGGTGTGGTGGCCGTGCTGCTCGCAATGGGCGCGGCCGCCAATGCCCAGGAGGTCAAGTCCGATCAGCAGGTCCTGATCGAGCTTGAGCAACTCTGGGACGCCGCGTTTCATCGTGGCGATGCGAAGTACATTGAGACGCTGCTCGCCGATGAATTCATCGCCACGTATGGCGACGGCGCGCGCGGCGACAAGGTCAAAGAGCTGAGCCTTGCCACCGACAATCGACAGCAAGTCGATTCCTCCCGCCTCGACGAGTTCATCGTCAAGACCTTCGGCAACACGGCAGTCGTGTGGTTCACGCAGATCCTCGTTGGTCCCGTCAATGGGAAGCCGACCGAAGTTCGTTACCGCTATGTGGATGTGTGGGTGAACCGTGGTGGTCGCTGGTTGGCAGTTGCGAGCCAGAGCACGCGACTGAATGCGAAAGAGTGAGACGGGCGACTTCGGCGACGTGTTTGCTTCGCTCAAGGCTGTGCTGAAGAAGCACGCTGGAGCGCTCGCCGTCAGCGACGACACATCAACAAAATATTGCGTCGAGGCGCCCGTCGGTCCGGCCACTTTGAAATCATGGGGCGGCAAGGTCCGCAGACCGCGGATCCCCGTCGCCTGGGTTGAGATCGGCAAGTCCTACGTGAGCTATCACCTGATGGGTATCGCAGTCCCGACGGTGCACGCCGCGATGTCCAAGCAGTTGAATGCGCGCATGCAAGGCAAGACGTGTTTCAATTTCACCGCCACAGAACCTGCCCTGTTTCGTGAGCTCGACACCCTGACCGCTGCATCGATTGCCGCTTTCAAGAAGGCGGCGTTTATCGCCTAGGAGTAGCTGCAGGCATACCGCCTGGCGGCCGCGACTCCACATGCCGGGAAATCGACCTTCGCTCGTTCCCTCACGGACCCCGCGCGTCTAGGAACTCACTCGCAACGACGTCCGCTCCGCGGCTCAAAACGTCTGCGCTGACTCGATGCAACCAGAACGCGATGACGGAAGACGCGCGGATGAATCGCTGCGGCCGATTTCCGGCTTCGCGGTGTGCTCGGCATGGTCGCACGCGTCCGCCACGCGGTATGCCTGCAGCGGCGAGAACGACCAGACGTCACTTGTGTTGCCGTTGCGAATCCGTGTGAAGGTCAGGGCGACACGATCGCTCGACCGCGCGAGAAGCTAGTGGGCATCAGCGAGGTTGAGCGCTCGTCCCGTCAACCGGCGCGACCCGAGCGTCCAGCGGCCGACGACGGCGTCGCAGCGCGGTCCGGCCACCGTAACCCGGATTCGCGACGGCAACACACGTGACGTCCACATCGGGATTCATCGAACCGTAACCGTCTCCAGCACGTCGAAGGGAGCATGATTTCGAAAGCTCTCCTCGTCTGTACGGCCGTTCTCGTCTCCCTTCCCGCTTTCGGACAGTCCACGCCAGCTCGTCCCACCTTTGAGATTGCAGACGTTCGCGTCAGCGATCGCCAGATCAACATCGGCGTGACAGGCAATGCGATCCGTGACGATCGCTTCGAGCTGCATAACGCGACGATGGTCGATCTGATCAGGATTGCGTATGGTGTCGACGCAGAGAAGGTGATGGGCGGGCCGAGCTGGCTCGAGTTGGATCGCTACACGGTTATCGCCAAAGCCCCCTCTGGAACGCCGTTGGCGAACGCCAGGTTGATGCTGCGGCCATTGCTCGCCGATCGATTCAAGCTCACCGTTCACGAAGACACGCGGCCACTCACGGCGTATGCGATGACTGTCGTCGGCGCGAAACCCAAGATGAAGGAAGCCGCCGGTGGTGCGCCACCAGGATGCCAGCCCGCTCCACCGCCACAGCAGCCTGAGCCCGGCGTCATTCCGAAGCAGACAGGTATCTGCCGAGGCATGACGATGGCGGCGTTTGCGCAGCTGCTTCCAAGAGCGGTGGGCCAGTATCTGCCGAATCCCGTCGTCGATCAGACCGGATTGCAGGGCGCGTGGGACTTCGAATTCAGCTTTACGCCGCGTCCGTTGCTGGCTCAAGCGGGAAGCGACGGCATCACGCTATTCGACGCGATGGAAAAGCAGCTTGGCTTGAAGCTCGAGCTGAAGGACATGCCGACGTCAGCGCTCGTCGTGGATAGCGTTGAGCGCAAGCCGACGGCGAATGCTCCGGACGTCGCGAAGGCACTGCCGGCGCCACTACCGCCGGAGTTCGAGGTGGCGACCATTAAGCCGACATCGCCGGATCAGAAGCTCACCCGGGCTCAGATTCAGCCCACGGGAATGGTCAACGCGGTCGGCCTGCCGCTGAGGACGATGCTCTCGCTCGCGTGGGACATTCAGGGTGACGAACTGATCGACGCGCCCAAATGGACGGAGTCAGCGCGTTTCGATCTCGTGGCCAGGGCGTTCGCGTCTACGACGAACACCGAACAGCCGCCCATCGAGATCGACACGCTGCGCCAGATGCTCCGGACGTTCTTGAGCGAGCGCTTCCAGATCAAGACACATGTCGAGAATCGCGAGGTGTCCGGCTACGTGCTCTCCGCACCGAAGCCTCGTTTGACAAAGGCCGATCCATCGAGCCGCACGCGATGTTCGGAAGGGCCTGCTGCGAATAGCGCTGATCCGAGGAATCGCAATCCGATCCTGTCGCGGCTGATCACCTGTCAGAACATGTCGATGGCGCAGTTCGCGGAACGGCTGCAAAGCCTCGCCAACGGCTACGTACGCGTGCCGGCATTGGATGCGACCGGGCTCGAGGGCGGCTACACATTCACAGTCAACTTCAGCCCGATCGGGCTCGTGCAAGGTGGTGCCGGGCGTGGGGGAGAGACCGGGCCGGTTGCAGGCGGCGGCGCGCTTTCAGCCTCGGAGCCCAACGGCGCGCTGTCGTTGCCCGAGGCGCTCGATCGTCAGCTCGGATTGAAGCTCGAACTGCAGAAGCGTTCGCTGCCAGTCCTTGTCTTCGATCACATCGCAGAGAAACCGATCGAGTAACTCACATCACGGACGAACACGGAGTGGCTGCCGGTCTCTGGCGGCCACAGCCACGTCTTCAATCGCCTGTATCACGACAGCGGGGGTGAACAGGTGAATCTCGTGATCCGCCGTCGGCACCACCTCATGTCGTGAATTGATCGAGAGGCGGGCCAGGCCTGCATGGTTTTCAGCGATGCCTTGCGTCATGTTTTGGCCGCGCGTGAGCACGATCACGGGGATGTTGCGCATCGGATTGTCCGCACGGCTCCGGCTCTCCAGAAGGCGGGCCAATCCCGCGCGCTGACCCTCCGATGCTTCCCGCACGATCTCCGCTGAGACCGTTGCTGGCATCGACGCGATGAGGCGCTGATCGATTTTGATCCGCAACTGATATAGGTCCATCGGCAGCCGATCGAACGGCTCGCCTGTCTGTGGTTTGCGCGACGGAATCGGAATAGGAGCGCTCGGCATCGTCGACGCGAGCTGTTCGGCCGTCAGCGATCCGATAGCAACCGCGCGCTGTTGATACATGGTGAAGAGCCGATCCTCAGTGGCCGGATCGACGAGCACGAGACCGACGACTTCACTCGGATAATCCAACTGATACAGGCGCACGTACAGGCCGCCGGCCGACGCGCCCACCATGACATACGGTGGCTTCTCGCCAGCCGCCGCGAGAAGGGCGTGCAAGTCAGCAACGATCCGGGCTGGCGTCTCGACATCCGGACGTGGATCGCTCCAGCCAGAGCCTGCGCGATCGTAGGAACAGACGCGATGGCCACGTGCGATCGCCGGTTGAACAAGCGACCAGTCGATTGCGAAGGAACTGGCTCCGGCCTCGAGGATCACCGTAGGGCCCGTCCCCTTGGTCTCGCCGGTACAGTTCACGTGCAGTTTGCGGCCGCCGACGTCGATGAGACGTCCTGGGGGCGGGCCGATGTCGATCGGCTGGGCGTTCAGTGTCGCGATGGCGAGCAGTGCACTCGCGGCGAGCACGTTGAGCGAGCGAGGCATTGCCGACGCCTATGGCTCGGTATTGATCGCGTAGTAGGCGATCGTCTTCGTTGAGACTTCTTTCCACCAGTGCGGTGTCTTCGCAGGAACGGTGATGACGTCGCCCTTCTTCAGCTGATGCGTCTGTCCGCCATTCATGCTCGCGGCCCGAATCTGTCCGGGCGCGGTGTTCTTGGCGCCGACGAGAGTGCCACCGGTCACGAACGTCGCCTCGCCCTCGACGATGATGAAGATGTGATTGGTCTTGTCGTGGACTTCGACTTCGCCGGCGCCGCGACGATTCGCGAGGATGATCAACCCCTTGTCATTGACGATCTCTCCGCCCTTCGTCATGACCTCGGTCACCTTGCTGTTGGGCACGTAGGTGACAACCGTCGGTACACCATTTGCGCTGACGACCATGCCGAGTACTGCAACCATGGCCAGGATTCGTAGAGTCTTCATGAGTGAGCTCCTCGTAGGCCAGTGAAAGTTGCCGCTAAGCCGACATCATCTTCTCAATTACCCCGCGACTCGCCGCGAGCATCTCGCCAATCTTAGACGCATCCTTCCCGCCGGCCTCCGCGAAGTCGGGCCTACCGCCGCCACCACCACCGACGATTGGCGCAAGCTGCTTCACGACCTGGCCGGCAGGCACCTTCTTCGTCAGATCCGGTGTGACGCCGACGACGATCGAGACTTTGCCGTCGGATGGGGAAGCGAGCACAACCACGCCGCTCTTGATCTGACCGCGGTGCTGGTCGACGAGCGCACGCAAACCGTCTTTGTCGAGGCCTGATACCTCGCGAGCGACAAGCTTGACGCCCGCCACGTCGACGACCTCAGGCTGCCCACCGCCGGACCCGGACCCACCTGACAGCGCGGCCTTCATTTTGGCCTGCTGCAGCTCGCGGCCAAGTCGCTTGTTCTCCTCCTGCAGCGACTCGATGCGTGCACCGAGATCGCCCGGACGGGCGTTCAGTGCCGCCGCCGACTGCAACAGTTCGTCACGATCCCGCTGGAACGCCTTCAGCGAGTCGAGTCCGGTGATCGCCTCGATACGTCGCACGCCTGCCGCGACGCCACCCTCCGACACGATGACGAACAGGCCGATGTCGCCCGTCGCGCGCACGTGGGTGCCGCCGCAGAGTTCCTGGCTGAAGCCCGGAATCGACACGACGCGCACCTTGTCGCCGTACTTCTCGCCGAACAGCGCCATCGCGCCGGCAGCGATCGCCTCCTGCGTGTTCTTCACGTCCGTCTGCACCGGCGTGTTCTTCAGCACCTGCTCGTTGACGATGCGCTCGATCTCGAGCTGCTGCTCACGGGTGACGGCGTTGAAATGCACGAAGTCGAAGCGCAGCCGATCTGGCGCAACGAGCGATCCCGCCTGTTTCACGTGCGGCCCGAGCACGGTGCGCAATGCCGCATGCAGCAGGTGCGTCGCGGTGTGATTGCGCCGCGTCGCGTCACGCACGGCGCTCGTCACCGAGGCCGTCACGAGATCGCGTGTGGTAATGGTGCCGCTCTTTACGGTGACCGCATGCAACCGGGGCCACCCGCCGGCGCGGAGCACACCAGTCACCTGGGCCTCGCCCTGCGGGCTGGTGATCGTGCCCTCGTCCGAGACCTGACCGCCAGCCTCGAGATAAAACGGCGTCGCCGACAGCGCGACGAAACCCTCTTGTCCGGTCTTCAGGGACTCGATCTCCTGGCGGCCGGCGTCGAACACGCCAATCACCTGAGTATTGACCTCCGTCGATTCGTAGCCACGGAAGACGTTGTCACCGACTCGATCCAGCTCCTGCCGAAGTGCATCGCTCGCGGTCCACGCCGTGTCTTGCCAGGCACTGCCCTTGAACGTGCTCTTGGCCCGTGCCTTCTCGCGCTGACCTTCCATCGCGCGTTCGAAGGCCTCTCGGTCGAACTTCAGTCCGCGGGCCTGCACCGTGTCCTCGATGAAGTCGATCGGCAGCCCGTGTGTGTCATAGAGCCTGAAGGCGACCTCGCCCGAGAGGACGCCGCCCGACGATGCCGCGCGCTCGAGCGCCTCTTCGAGACGAGGCAGGCCACCAGTCAGCACCGCGTCGAAGCGGTCCTCTTCACTGCGGATGACTTGAACGATCGCCTCGCGTCCGGAGCGTAGCTCGGGATACGCATCGCCGTACTCGCGAACGAGCGTGTCCACGAGCGTGTAGAGAAACGGCTTTTTCATCCCGAGGTGCTTTCCGTGGCGCATGGCTCGTCGCATGATCTTGCGCAAGACATATCCACGGTGCTCGTTCGACGGCACGACGCCATCGGCGATGAGAAATGTCATCGCGCGCATGTGGTCTGCGACCACTCGCATCGACACGTCCGTCTCCGACATCGTCCCGTGGTGGGTCGTCCCGGCGCGTTCGCCGATTGAGGCGAGCAGGGGAGTGAAGGCGTCGGTGTCGTAGTTCGACAGTTTCCCTTGCAGGACCGCGGTGATGCGTTCGAGGCCCATGCCCGTATCGACCGACGGAGCAGGCAGGGGGTTGAGCGTACCGTCCGTCTGGCGGTCGAATTCCATGAACACGTTGTTCCAGACTTCGACGTAGCGATCGCAGCTGCACTCCATCCCGCGACAGGTTCGGCCGCCGGCCTCCTCGAGGCAGGAAATTTCCGCACCGCGGTAGTAATAGATCTCGGAAGACCGCCCGCACGGACCGGTGTCGCCCGGCTGCCAGAAGTTGTCGTCCGACCCGAGCTCGCCGATGTGATCGGCGGGGAGATATTTCCGCCAGAGGTCGTAGGCTTCGGCGTCGCGGGGGATGCCGGCCTCGCCCTTGAAAATCGTGGCGAACAGCCGATCCTTCGGCAACTTCCACTCCTCGGTGAGGAGCGTCCACGCGAACGGAATCGCGTCCTGCTTGAAGTAGTCACCGAACGAGAAGTTGCCCAGCATCTCGAAGAATGTCTGATGCCTGAACGACGGCCCGACGTTATCGAGATCGTTGTGCTTGCCGCTGACGCGCATGCACTTCTGCACGGTCGTCGCCCGCTTGTAATCGCGCTTCTCTTTCCCCAGGAACACGTCCTTGAACTGGTTCATCCCGGCGTTGGTGAAGAGCAGCGTCGGGTCGTCGTGGAGCACGAGCGGAGAACTGGCCACGATGCGGTGGCCGTTCCGCTCGAAGTATTTGAGGAAAGAAGCGCGAATCTCCTTTGAGGTCATTCCCTCTATTGTAACTTTCGAAGGTGAGACAGGATGCGGTCGCTGTCAAAACCCTGGGCGCTCAGGTAGCGGAAGAGACGTTGGAACTCGCGGTCGTCGGCGATACGGTCGCGGCCGCGCATGCGCTTCTGCAGGGAGGCCGACAGCAACGCATCGGGATCGATGTCCTGAAACACCAGGTCAACGGCTTTCGACGCGATCGACTTATCGATTCCCGCAGCCTCGATCTGCTGCAACACGCGTCGTCGTCCTCGATTACGCCCGGTGGCGTGAGTCCGCGCAATCGCACCGGCGACGCGTTCGTCGTCGATGCTGCGCTCAGCTTTGAGCCGGTCCACGGCCTCGTCGATGGATTCACGGCTCTCGCCGCGTTTGGCCAGGCGCTGACGGATCTGCGCTTCAGACAGCTCGCGCCGCGCGAGCATCCTGAGGGCGATCAGATACGTGTCGTGAGACACGTATCCAGTCTATGTAATTCAAAATGCAAAATTCAAAATGGCGCTATCCACCAAAGCGGGTGATTTCGGGAGCTTTGCCACCACTCGCTTGCCCGACCTTGGCCATCTGCTCGCGAGCCATGTCGGCGGTGGTGTGGATGCCCTGGACCTTGAGCTTGAACTCGTCGACGTTCGAGCACCAGCGCAGTGCCTCTTCGTACGAAACGAGACCCGTCTCATAGAGGCTGAACACGGACTGGTCGAAGGTCTGCATCCCGTACTGCGATGTGCCCTGCGCGATCGCGCCGTGGATCAAGTGCGACTTCTCCTTGTCGAGGATCGCGTCGCGGATATAGGCGGTGCTGATCAGGACCTCGACGGCGGGCACGCGGCCCTTGCCATCCGCGCGCGGGATCAGGCGCTGCGAGACGACTGACTTCAATACGCTCGCGAGCTGGATGCGGATCTGTTTCTGCTGGTGCGGTGGGAACACCGCGATGATGCGGTTGATGGTCTCCGTCGCGTCCAGCGTATGTAGTGTCGAGAACACGAGGTGGCCGGTTTCGGCAGCGGTCAGCGCCGTCTGAATCGTTTCGTGGTCGCGCATTTCGCCGACGAGGATGACGTCCGGATCCTGACGGAGTGCGCTGCGGAGTGCTTGGGCGAACGAGTTCGTATCCACCCCGATTTCACGCTGATTGATGATCGAGCGGTTATCCCGATGCAGGTATTCGATCGGGTCCTCGATCGTCATGATGTGCGACGTGCGGGTCGAGTTGATCTCGTCGACCATCGCCGCGAGCGTCGTGCTCTTGCCGGACCCCGTGGTCCCGGTCACGACGACGAGGCCGCGCTCTTCGGCGGCGATCTTCTTGAGCACCTTCGGTAGCATCAGGTCGTCGATCGACGAGATGCGCATCGGGATGACGCGGAAGATCATGCCGATGGTGTTGCGCTGCTGGAAGCAGTTGCAGCGGAAGCGGCCCAGACCCGCCACGCTATAGGCCAGGTCCACTTCGTGGTTGTCCTTGAACTTTTCCCGATGGCCGGCCGGAAGGACCGTGGCCGCCATCGCGACCAGATCCTCCGCGTCGAGGCGCTTTTCTTCGCTTGCTGGGATGAGGGTCCCGCGGACCCGCATCATGGGATAGGTGCCGACCTTGATATGGAGGTCGGAGGCGCCGTTTTCGACGGCCGTTTTCAGGAGGTCATTGACGTGCATGGCCTCCTGAATATCGGCAGTTCTAGGCTCGGCTTGTAGCCGTCTCCGGCTTGTAGACCGGCTGGAGCCAGCCGTGCGTGTCGGGGGTCTCACCCTTCACGATCTGGAAGAATTTCTGCTGAATCGCCTCGGTGACGGGGCCACGCCGGCCTCGCCCCACCTTGATTCGGTCGATAGACCGGATGGGGGTGACCTCGACCGCAGTCCCGACGAAGAACACCTCGTCGGCGATATACAGCATTTCACGCGGTAGCGTCTGCTCGCGGACCTCGAACCCCATCTCCTTGGCGATCGTCACGACCGAATCCCGGGTGACGCCCGAGAGCACTGAATTCCCGATCGGCGGCGTGTGGATCACGTTCTCGCGGACGATGAAGATGTTCTGGCCGCTGCCCTCGCTCAAGTTGCCCTGCGTGTCGAGCGCGATTCCTTCGGCGTAGCCGTCGGCGATCGCTTCCATCTTGATCAGCTGCGCGTTGGCGTAGTTCGCCACGCTCTTGGCCATCGCGGGCGTGGTGTTCGGTGCATTTCTGGCCCAGGTCGAGATCTTCACGTCGAGGCCCTCTTCGATGGCTTCCTTCGTGAAGTACGCACCCCATTCCCACAGCATGATCGCCACGTCAACCGGGCATGGGTATGGATTGACGCCCAGAGAGTCGTAGCCGCGATAGACGATCGGCCGGATATAGCAAGCCTGGAACTTGTTGACGCGGATTAGGTCGAGGACGGCGTCGGTAAGTGTCTGCTGATCGTACGGCGACTCCATGCGGTAGATGCGAGCCGAATCGAGCAGCCGGCGCATGTGGGCATCCAGGCGGAAGCACGCCGGACCCTGCTTGGTGTCGTAGCAGCGCGCGCCTTCGAAGACCGCGCTCCCGTAATGGACCACATGAGACGCAACATGGATCTTGGCGTCAGCCCAGTCCACAAGCGTGCCGTTCATCCAGATCTTGCCGGTCCCCGGGAAAGACATATGTACTCCTTCGCCGTCAAACTCCCAACTTCCAACGCCCAACTCCCAATGCGGGGGTTATCGCAGAACGTCGATCGGCGTGCCGGAAGTGACTTCCTTCAGATCGTACACGGGTTTCTGCGAAATGCCCAATGTCAGGCGGACATCGGGGTCGGATGGAGCAGGGTCGGGCCACTCCAGATAGGTGCGTTCGCGTGCACGGATTTGCTTGAAACGTCGAAACGCGTCGCGCGAGCTCTCGAGGCCGAAGAGTGATCGCCAGGTCGTTCCGCGGAACGTGTGCGCCATCATCTGGCGCGCGTGTTTGATGATGAATCGCGGGTACAGCCGCATCGCCTGCGGGATGTGTCGAACCTTCATCCATCGATCCGCACGCCACCGCAGATACTCGATCTCCTCCGCGTCGAGGTGCGCGCTGCGCGTCACCGCCGACGTGCCGTCGTACTCGTCCACTCGCGAGTTGACGATCAGGTTGCGGTCGCGGAAATCCTTGGTCATCGGCGTGCCCGGATACGGCGTCGGGTGTTGGATGTAGGGCCAGTCCACATACTTCTTCGCAAACGTCAGGTTCGCGTCGATGGCCGCACGCGTATCGTCCGGGTTGCCGACGATCAAACCGCCCACGACGAACATGCCGTGACGATGCAGCACATCGATCGCCGCCATCGTCGCGTTCTGACGTCCGGCGTCATTTCCGCGTCGCGTGTTCTTCGCTGCCGCTTTGAGAAACGCGAGATCATCCTCGAGGATGTTTTCGATGCCGAGGAAGACATAACGGAAGCCGGCGCGGCGCATCAGAGGTGCGAGCGTTTCACCATGCTGTGCGATCGAGGCCGTCATGGCCTGCACGAGGTAGTGGATGTCGTCGAGACGCGCGTCCACGATCGCGCGGCAGAGTGCCTCGAAGCGCGGGACGTCGATCGTGATGTTGTCGTCCACGATGAAGATCGCGCGGGCGCCGCGATTGCGCGCATCGCGGATGTCGTCGATCACGCGCTCGATGGGCAACCGATGGAAGTTGCGACCGCGCATCTCGATGATTGAGCAGAAGCTGCAGTCGAAGGTGCAGCCGCGCGAGGTCTCGATGACGTCGATGGGCCGGCCCATGTAGGTGTAGCCGGACAGCACTCGTCCGTCGCGGCGCGGCGGCTTGATCTCGCCTCGCTCGAGTGTCGTGACCGACCGCGGCAGATTGCGTTGGATGCCGTCAGCGGTGCGGAACCACAGTCCGTCCACGGTGGACAGGGGCCGCTTGTCGTCGAGTGCCCGTACCAATTCGCGGAAGGTGAGGTCGCCTTCGCCGCGGACGATGAAGTCCACGCCGAGTGCAGGATGCGTCCACGCTTCAGGTGCGAGCGACGGATCGTAGCCACCGACGACGACCTTCGCGTCGGGGTTGATCGATTTGACCAGCGAGATGATCCGACGCGCGGTGCCGCGCTGGAAGGTCATCACTGAAAGGCCAACGAGCTCGGGGTTCAGCTCGCGCATCAACCGCGTCACTGTCGGCTGCACCGCCGACTGCGCCAGGATCAGATCGGCGATCGCGACGTGGTGATGTGGATCGACGTTGCCGGCCAACGATGCCAACGCACCGTTCGGCATCCGCACGGCCAGCGTCGGCGTGTGCTCGAAGGAATCCGGCATCGAGAGCAACAGAATCTGCACCGAGCGATTATGCGCCCTGCGCACCGCCCAGCGCACGGCCGAGGGCATCGCCCAGGGCACGGCGCAGGGCACGATGACTTTTTCTGCTGCTGAGGTGTGCGTTTACTGCGTCTCGCCGCAGAACGGGCACTTCGCCGTTCTGGCTTGAAGCGGCTTGCGGCAGTGCCAGCAGAAGCTGGCTTGCGGCGTTTCACGCGCCTTCAGACGAGATTGGATCTCCGACACGTGGTCTTCCGCCGTCGCGACGCTGGCAGCGCGGCTCCGCCGCACCGGACGAACCGGCGTATCGCGAAACGCGAGGATGTCGTTGAGCACGTCCGCGGCCTTCTGATAGCGCGCGGTCGGATCGGGAGCCAGCGCCTTGAGGACGATGTCGTTGATCGCCTTTGGGATCTTCGGATTCTTTACGCGCGGCGCTGACAAGAGCTCGCCACGGGCGAGTCGTGCCAGGTCGGCTGGAGCGGGCGTATCGTACGGCAGCGACCCGGTCAGCATCTGATACATCGTGACGCCGATGGAGTAGACGTCGCTGGCGAAGACAGCCTTGCCGTGAAACTGTTCCGGCGCCATGTACGGCGGGCTGCCGATGACGGTCGTTCCGTGTGCAGCGATCTCCAGGATCCGCGACGTGCCGAAGTCGGTGACCTTCAGGATGCCGGACTCTGACACCAGCATGTTGCCCGGCCGCAGGTCGCGGTGCAGGATGCTGGCGCGGTGCGCATGATCGACCGCGTTCAGGATCTGACAGCTGAAATCGAGCGCTCGCGTTAATTCGAGCGCGCCGTCGCGCATGATGATGTGCTCGAGCGTCTCGCCCTGCACGTACTCCATCACGATGAAGAAGACGCCATCCTCTTTCTCCGCGGTGAGCACCGTGACGATGTTGGGGTGGCTCATCGAGGCGAGGAGCCGCGGCTCCTTGATCATCTCGTTGAAATCGAGGTTCTGCTTGTGTGGAACTTTGAGGGCGACTTTCTTGTCGATCCAGGTGTCTTCAGCGAGGTAGACCGTGCCGAAACCACCGCTGCCCAGGGAAGACAGAATGCGGTACTTACCGATGACCTGACCGCGTAAGAACATTAAGGGTGAGGGCAGTATAGCAGTGGTTCACGCTTCCCGGTTCTCTCTTCTCAGTTCGTGTTCATGTTCGGTTCGTGGTTCGAGGTTCGTTGTTCGCTGCGCGCACGTTGACGTGTTCCACGCCCGGGCGGCCACAGCCGCCGCGCGAACCCGAACGTGAACACGAACCAAGCACGCAGAACACAGAAGGGTGAACGACGCGCGACAGGTTCTATTCGCTGCGCAGTGCCACCATCGGATCGATTGATGTCGCCCTTCGTGCAGGCAGGAAGCACGCGACGAGAGCCACCACCCCCAGCACAGCAGGTGCGGCGACGAACGTGACTGGGTCCAGCGGTGTGATGCCGAACAGCATCGCTTCGAGATAGCGGGTGAGCATCGCCGCCGCGGCGAGCCCGATGGCGAGGCCGACGGCGGTCGCGAGAATCGTCTGACGCAGCGCGAGCCTCACGACATCGCGGCGCTGTGCCCCGAGCGCCATGCGAATGCCGATCTCCGTTCGACGTCTGACGACGGTGGACGAGGCGATGCCAAAGAGGCCAACGGCGGCCAGCACGAGCGCAAGTCCGCCGAAGAAGGCGGAGAGCCACGCAATGAGCCGCTCTTGATGGCTGGCGGCGTCGATCTGATCTTCGAGCGGACGAAACGTGAACGAGAGATTCCGATCGACGGTCATCAGCCGCTCGGCGACACCACGTGCGAGCGCTACCGGCGAGCCGGACCGCGCGCGAACGCTCACACTGATCTGCGCCGGCTCGGGAAAGAATGTCGGCCACTGCGCGATCGGAAGATACAGGGTGGGGTAGGCCTCGCGACGAAGCGACTGATCCAGGGCGTTACCCACGATGCCGACGACGGTCCTCGATTCCTTTGGGCGTTCCGGTGGACCAATCGCTTCTTGTATCGTGCCGCCGACCGCCTCATGACCAGGAAAGAACTTGCGTGCGAACGCTTCATTGGCGACCGCGATGAGCGGAGCCTGGCGCGTGTCAGAGGCGCTGATGACCCGGCCGGCTCGAACGGGCAACCCGTAGGTGTGAAACCAGCCAGGTGTGACGAAGTTCACGATGGCGCGGCGTTCCATCGGAGGTAATTCGGGCATGCCTGGCGCGGTGTAATCGGACACGAGCGTGAGGCCGTGATTCGCTGGTGTGTTGAGCGATGCGCCCGCCTCTGCGACAGCGGGCAGTTGGGTGACGACTGAGGCGAGCCGCTCGTACAGTGCGGTGCGAGCGCCGGGAGCAGGGGCAGTTCGGCTGCCATCGACCTCGACCACTAACACACGGTTGCTATCGAAGCCCAGGGGAACGGCGAGCAACCGGTCAAACGTTCTGATGAACAACCCTGCCGTGATCACGAGGAGCAGGGAGAGCGCGACTTGCGCGGCGACGAGACCGCTACGCGACCAGAAGCGCGGCATCCCGCTATCGCCGGACGACACCGGCTCTTTGAGCGCGGCGACCGGCGTCAGAGACGATGCCCGAAACGCGGGAGCGAGACCGAAAAGGAGCGCGGTTGCGAGCGTGACCAGTACCGTGAAGGAGACAACGCGCCAATCGAGTGTGACGTCAAGCGTGACCCGGTCGAACCACGTGGACATCTGCGTGACCAGAGCATCGCTTGCCCACGTGGCCACCAGCAGCCCGACCACTGCGCCCATCGAGGCGAGAATGAGGCTCTCAACGATCAGTTGCTGTAGGAGCCGCCGGCGCGGAGCACCCAGCGCGAGGCGCAGACTCAACTCACGACTTCGGGCGGCACCGCGCGCGACCATGAGGCTGGCGATGTTGGCGCACGCGATCAGCAGGACGAGCGCGGCGATGACGAAGATGGTGACAACGGCTCGCGAATACTGACGACGCAAGTCCGAAGTCCCGGCTGATGCAGGCACCATGACGAAGGGGTCCTTCAGCTGCTCGACTTGGTTCTCGCCCCAGATCTCGTTGGGCTGCATCGCAGCAGCAATGATCTGACGATGCATGCCTCGCAGCGCCGTGGTCGCCGACCCGAGCGACTGACCCGGAGCCAGACGCAGCATCACCGCCAGATACGAAGGGTCAAAACCTCCTGCGCCCCATCCTTCGTTGTGCAGCACCAACGGTGCGGATCCGATCGGCAGTGCAATCTCGAAGGCCCGGCCGACTTCCGGCCCGAGAAATTGCGGAGGTGCGACGCCGACAATCGTCACCGGCACTCGTTCGACAACGATCGTTCGGCCGACGGCACCAGCATCGCCGCCGAAACGCCGCTGCCAGAGGCCATGGCTGATGATGGCCACGCGGCTCTTGGGTTCGGCCAGCCTGTCTTCGTCGGGAGTGAAGGTACGTCCGACGAGCGGCACCACGCCGAGTTCGTTGAAGAAGTTGCTGCTGACGAACAGCCCGTCAACGCGATCGGCTTCGCCGGCCTGTGCCAAATCGAGGCGGGAGTGAAAGACGGACCAGGACACGGACCGGCCGAGATGTTTCACGTGCTCGCGGATGTGCTCGGAAACCTTGTAGTTGAATCCCGCGGTGTAGCCATCCTCGACCGTGTGTACAGTCGAGACCATTGCGAGCTGCTCGGGTGCAGTCACCGGCAGGGCGCGAAGCATCAGGCCGTTGACGATGCTGAAGATCGCCGTGTTGGCGCCGATTGCCAAGGCCAGGGTGAGGACGGCGACCAACGTAAAGCCTGGTGACTTACGCAAGGTGCGCACGCCATAGCGAGCGTCCTGCCACAGATCGTCGAGACGCGATTCCCATCCCGTCTCACGAACGTGTTGCTTGACGGCAGTGACGCTCCCTCGCTCAATCCGCGCGGCTCGCGTCGCCGCCTCGCGACTCATGCCGGCTGCGACATGTCGATCGATCGCCGCTTCGAAATATTCCCTGAGCTCCTCGTCGAGATCCTGTTCGACCTGGTCGCGGCGGAACAGCGCGCGCAGGCCGGCGAGGACATCGCGCGCAACGCGGAACATCACGCTTCACCCAGCGTCGCGCGCATGATCTTGGTGATCGCGACGGTCTGGGCCTCCCATTCGCGTGTGGCCTCCGCGAGTCGACGACGCCCGGCGGCGGTGAGCGCGTAATACTTCGCTCGCCGGTTGTTCTCGGTGGCGCGCCACTCAGCCTTGATCAGGCCGTCACGCTCGAGCCGACGGAAAGCGGGGAAAAGCGAGCCGGCGTTGACCTGGAAGGCGCCGTGGCTGATCTGCTCGAGGCGCATGCCGATGCCGTAGCCGTGCATGGGCTCGAGAGCGAGGGTTTTGAGGATGAGCATGTCCAGCGTGCCTTGCACGAGCGCGCTGGCCTTGTCAGCAGGGGCCATGTCGACCTCTCATCTAGTCAATCTAGATAAGAGCATCCCCTTCTCTAGATTGTCAAGAGGAGGAACGCTGGCCGATGAGATTGACGATTGGCGATGGACAGTTGACGGATTGAATTCGCGAATTCGTCGATCGTCAATTCAGGCGCGGCCTACGGCCGCGCGTACTGGTCGATGATGCGCCCAATCGCGCGCCGGCACACGCGACAGAAGCCCACGGGATCACGCGTGAACATGATGCAATCCGCTTCGGGACGGTAGAGACCCTTCGCTTCGTAGCCGGCGCCTTCGAAGGCGCCGACCTTGCCGGAATACTTCATCGACGACAAGTACTTCGAATCCCACGCGAGCTGCTCCCGGAACAGCGCATCAACCTCCGCCTCGGGAACCTTCTTGGCGAGCAGCGCACGCCGCCGCGCCTGCGTGTCGCGGCTATGGGTTTCGTACTCCGCCTTGTCCCAGGGCGTCGGAATCGGTGTACCAGGCTCGACCAGGTCGCGCCACTTGAGCCGGCTCGGATCCTTCAGGGCGGTGATGTTGGGTTCCCACGGCTCGGGGAGATCGGTCCCGCCGGTCTCATACGCGACATCTGATGTGTAGTACTCGTCGGCCAGCGCCGCGAAGTGATGCCCGAACTCGTGGACAAACACATACTCCGCAAAGCCGGTATCCACGGAGGTCGTGGCCTGGTCGTTGAAGATGCCGCCGCCTCCGTACTGCTGCTCGTTAGCGAGAATCTCGATGAACTCGTACGGTGCCGACGCCGCCGCGTCGCGAAATGCGCGATTGTCCAGCGTCAGCAGGTATCGTTCGGAATCGAAGATGTTGTACTCGGCCGAGATCGGCGTGCGACGAAACGAACCGACGTGAGGACGATTGACGCCGGGCTGCGCCGACGGCAGCTCGAGCCCGCGCACGTTGAAGTCGTTCTTGCGGCTCTTGAACGGCTCAACAGCAAAGAGCGCATCCACGAGCCGCTTCGCATCGGCGCGGAACTTTGGCATCTGCGCGGCCGTGTAGCCTTCGCTGATGAGGAGGATGTCCACCTTCTCCGCAGGCGGACCGCTCTCGAACAGCGTCCAGACGGTGCCGGCTTTGGGTGGATCGGCGCGATTGACGAATCGCGAGTTGGGATCGATGACCGTAGACCACAGCTCGTGAAAGCTGTTGTCACGATCGCGCTTCTTCAGGACGACCTGGACCGGCGACGTCGGCCACGGGAATCGCAGCGACTCGCCGAATGTCCTGTGCAGCGTCTTGTAATCGGAAGTCGTTTCCCACTCACCGTAGATGGATGCAAAACCCCGTGAGTAGATCGCGCGGTTGGTATCGCGATCGATCACCTCGAACAGATATTTGCCGAGATTGAGATCGTCAACGAGACGCGTCCGGCTTCCGGCCCATGGACCGTCGGACACCACGCGGTCGAGCGCGACGATCTCCTGTCCCAAGCCGCCCGAGTGGAAATAGTCCACCCGCATGGTGCCGCCGGTGAATGAGGCATCGAAGGCCGCGGCCGGCAGGGTCGAGGGAACCGCCGCACCGGCCAGCAGCGCGCACGTCAGGGCTGCCAGGAAGAGAGCGCATCGCCTGCCGCGGAGGTTACTCATCCGGGCATTGTAGCCGGGCCTACTCGTCAACACGTGCGCCGCAGGCGCAGGTCGTGATCGAATTGTGTTGACGAAGTTCTTGTCCCAACCAGCTATTTGGTCCGGGTTCCGCTAAGCGCGCCGGCGGGAGATCGCGATGAGTGCGACACCGGTCGCCGCAGCGACGATACCGAAGACGGGCGGCAAGGGGATCGTGTCCTTGTCTTCGCGCGTCACCTCGATCGGTCCGATGTCCACCGCCTTCTCCCTGTGCGTGACGGTGATCGCTGGCCAGATCAGTGCGGCAAGCCCACCAAGTAGCAGCAAAATGCCGAGTATCGCGAGTCCTTTCATCACGTACCTCGACTCCTCGGTCGAGCATGTTTCGTACCGCGTCATGTCGCGGCTCATCCGCGGGATTCGAGGAACGCAGCTGGGATGCTACGGTAAGGGCCTACACACAGCGGCCCAGTTCTTACCGTAAAGCTCGTCGGTGTTGGGCGCGTCAGCCCGTCGGAACGCTGGCACACAAGGTGCTTTGTCAATCCGTGACCGCGCGTGGTCGGCGGTTCACGTCGCGCCGCACATGGTGTGTTGGCGGGCGCCCGGTGTCTCTCGACCATTTGCGAGACGAGCCATGCTGTGGACGCTCTTTGTCGTTCTGTTGGTCCTGTGGTTCCTGGGTGTCGTCAGCTCGTACACCCTTGGTGGCTTCATCCATGTGTTGCTGGTCCTCGCGCTGATCGCGGTCGTCCTGCAACTGATTCAGGGCAGGCGCGTCGTTTGAGGTCCAGACAGTGGTGATCGGGCAGGAGGAGGAGACCCATGCATCTCGAGCAGTATGAACCGCAGGCATCCTGGAGAGGATCGATCTGGATGTTCGTTGCCGGTACGGCCATCGGCGCCGCGGCGGCGCTGATGATGGCGCCGACAACCGGGCGCGAGTCGCGCGACTACATCCGGAGGCAGAGTAAGAAGGTAGCCGGCGACTTAAACGTGCAGAAAGACAAGCTGGCCTCGGCCATGAAGTGGGGTCAGGAACACGCATCGTCTGCGGTGAAGGGCACGATGGATTCGGCGAAAGCGGCGTTCAACGCGGCGAAGTCATATCGCACCGGCGAATCGACGCAGGCGAATACGAGCACGAGTACGTCGACCGCAAGCAGCCCGCGTCCGACTCCGGCGCGGCCGAACTATACGTCCTCGTAAGACAGGCTCCGTCGTGAGACGGACGCCGTCACATGAGGGTGACTTTCCGGCGGTGTCGCGGCGAGTGCGCGCCTCTATAATCGCGGGGCGTGTCTTTCGCGCGGTTCTTTGCGCCGGCGGCAGGTGTCCCCGGCGATCGAATTCTGCTCCCAGTCGATGAGGCCGAGCACCTGACGCGCGTGCTCCGACTCTCGAGCGGCGCCCGTGTCCGTGTCTTCAACGGACGCGGCGCCGAGTTCGAGGCGGTCGTGGACACGGCGGACAGGGAAAGTGTGCGCCTGACCATCGGTTCACCCTGTACGCCGGCGCCAGAACCGCGTGTCTCCGTGACCCTCGCGCAAGCAGTCCTCAAGGGCGACAAGATGGATGACGTGGTTCGCGATGCCGTGATGATCGGCGTCGTGGCCATTCATCCGATCGTCACGACTCGAAGCGAAATCTCCATCGCCGCGCTCGCGCGTGGTCGCCGACGCGAGCGATGGGAGCGTATCGCCGTGTCATCGGCGAAGCAGTGCGGTCGGGCGGTGGTGCCACCGATCGCCGAGACGCGTCAGCTCACCCTGGGCGATGGGTCGTTCCCCGTAGTTTTTCCAGGCCCTGTATTCATTCTGGTCGAACCGAATACGTCGGCGGGCGTTGGTCTCGGCCAACTCGACTCGACGGTGCCGTCGCATGCGACGCTCGTGGTCGGTCCCGAAGGTGGATGGACGACTGAAGAGGTACGGGCAGCGGCGGCCGTCGGCACGCTTGTCACGTTGGGACAACGTACACTGCGCGCGGACGCGATGGCGCTCGTGGCCCTGTCAGCGATGTTCGCGCGATGGGGCGAGTTCTAAACACGAACCACCAACCACGAACCACCAACCACGAACCACCAACCACGAACCACCAACCACGAACCACCAACCACGAACCACGAACCAGCTAAGACAGCGCCTCAGATAGATTCAGCGTTGTCGTCTCAGACGTGATCACGTCGAAGGTGGGTGTGCGAGAGCGCAAGGTATGCGCTCGCCACATGCGAATCGCGATGACGAGGACCAGTCCGATAGCAAGATGCGTCATCGTGACCCGCCACGACCGCAGCGCGCGGAATTGAAGCTCCGAGAGAATGAATTGGTACATCAGCAGCGCTGTGGTGTACCAGGCGGCTCTCGACTTGAGCGTCTCGGTCGCGGGCTCGTGGGCGCTGGCAAACGGCACCTTAGTCCAGTTGCTCAGTGCGATCTCTGTGAGCAGCAGCCCAGTCATCAGAACAAGCGCCGAGGCGCCAAGAGCCGTTGGCGTCGGCCACATCGCGAGCGTGAAGAGCAGCCATGCCAGCGAGATGGGCGCGACGCCGAGCATTACGATGAGCCACCGGCTGGCACGCACAGACTCGCGCACGGTCGGCTGCACGAGTCGGAGGACCCAGTTGGCATCAAGCTCGGTGGGAATCGTGAACGCCGCGCGCAGTCCAAACACCGCGAAGAACATCAAAACGAGCGGCACCGAGATCGTGTATGCGCGTGGCGCATCGAGCACGAGGCTGCCTCTCAACGACAGGAGCGGTGGGAGCAGTTTCAGCACGCCAATCGCGATCGCCATCCCGAAATAGGTCGCGAGTTGAATCGTGTGGCGCCGACTACGCACGAGGCTCGAGACGCCAAACAGGAACAGGCTTCGGACGGCCGGCCCACGCACCCAGACCAGTGCCATGGAGCGCGCCACCGTAGCCACGCCGGTCGCGCGTTCGCGTGAACGCACTTCCAGAACCCTTCGCCCTATCCAGGCGGAAGGCAGCAAGCTCACAAGAAGGACCAGCACGGTGACGGTGCCAGTGACCGACACGGCGGTGATGGCATGACGTCCGAGGACGCTGTTGCCTTCTGCGATCCACAGGAACAGCGCCGTGAACCAGACGGGCGGCGCCCACGCGTACGAGGCGTGATCCTGCAGCAACGCCTTGATGATCTTGGGCAGCACCGAGGGAAGAAAGAGGAACGTTTCGACCAGCATCACAATCGTCACAAACTGCAGCACGAGCGCGAGCCGGTCGGCGACACGCTCGCCGGCGCAGATGACGACGATCGCCCGCAGGGACATCAAGCCGAGAAACGTGGATGCGCAGCCCATCATCGTCGCGGTGACGTGGCCAGCCAGCACACGCGGAAACGCTCCGATGAGTGGATGCGTCGATGACGCGGCGCTGTAGATCAATGCGGCGGGCAGGCTGATCGCCGCGGCGAACATCGTACCGATGCCGAGTGCTGCGGCCAGCCGCGCAGCGGCCAGCGTCCGCGGCCTGACCGGCAATGCGCCGACGATCTCCTGGTCGTTGCGATCCGGAAAGAGCGCGTCCCAGGTCAGTGCGGCGAGCAGCGCGGTCGCCAGCATGCCGTAAAGAACGAAGAACGATCGCTCCGCTGTGGCGATCTGCAAGACCAGCGCGGCGGGCGCCTTCTTGAGAAACGCATACTGCACGAACTTGGGTGCGGCCACGAGCAATGGTGGCGTCATGGCCAGCGCCATGAACCACAACGCGAAGAGCATCGGGTCGGCGTCGCGCGCGACGAGCACGCTATCAAGCAGACGACGGACCGAGTCGCGTGAGAGCAGCCGGAACTGATGCCACTCGTGGCGCAGCGCCGGCGTGATGAACGTCATTGCGCCGCGACCGTGGCGAGTTCGGTGCCGATGCGATCCACGTCCTGGTCAACGGCGAGCGCGGCGAACACGTCTTCGAGCGACGCGGCGTGCACCATCTCGCGCAGGCGGGTCACCGAGTCGTGCGCCACGACGTGACCTTTGTGAAGGATCACGACGTCGTTGCAGATCTTCTCGACCATGTCCATCTCGTGCGAGCTGTAGATGATGGTCTTGCCGCGCGCGGCCAGTGTCATGACGAGGCGACGAAGGATCAGCGTGAAGGCGACGTCGAGGCCTGAAGACGGTTCATCGAGAATGACGATCTCGGGATCGTGGAGCAGCGCGGCAGAGAGGAGGATCTTCTGTCGCATCCCTTTCGAGAACGCCGACATCGGCGCCTCGGTGTCATGCTCGAGTCCGAACAGCTCCAGATAGCGCGTGATGCGCTGGGTGAGCGTGCGGTGCTCGATGCCGTGCAGGCCGCCGACGAGTTCGAGATATTCGGGCGCCTTGAGATATGCGTAGAGGCGAGGCTCTTCTGGCACGTACCCGACGAGTCGCTGGTAATCGAGCAGTTGCGGCTGGATGTCTTCGCCGTGCCATCTAATCTGGCCACGTGACGGCCGCAGCAACCCGATGAGCATTTTGACCGTGGTGCTCTTGCCGGATCCGTTGGGTCCGAGTAGACCCACGACCTGGCCGGGTTGCGCCGACAGGCTGAGCGTGCGCACCGCGGCGACTCCACGATAGCTCTTGGACACATCGACCATCTCGAGCATGCGTCAGCTCCTGGCGATAGCGAGTCGCTAGTTAGACACCACTGCGACCAGAAAGTTCAGACGAGTCCGTACAGCGCGAGGACCCGTTGGACGACCACGCCGAGGTAAAGACCGCCGAGGCCCATGACAATCGGCGGCCAGCGGCGATCCCTCGGCGCTTCGCGAGGGACGCGGCGCCGCTCTCGGTCGAGGGCGGCGTGACATCTGACGCGAATCCGATCGGCGCGTGCGGGGTCGAGCATCGCGGATGGAAGACCATCAAGCAGTTTCAGCAGTGGATCGTTCATGGCGTGACTTCTCCGAGCATTGATTTCGCGGCGCGACTCTCGGCCTCGAGTGCCTTCGCGAGCATGGTCCGCGCACGACGGAGACGTTGGCGCAACGCGTCTGGCGTGATGCCGCAGACGTCCGCGGCATCCGCGTGATCGAGACCGGCGACGCCTATCAGCAGGAGCACTTCGCGCGAGGCCCGGGGTAAGGAGGCGAGTGCACGTTCGAGACGTCGCTCGAGCTCATTGGCCGCGGTTGCTTCGAAGGGCGACGTGCGATCGATGCTGACTGGCCACAGCGTCATCAGCCCCGCGGTGGTCGCGTCTTCGATCAGTCGCGAGCGGACGTAGCTCACATGCAGGTTGCGCGCGACCGTGAAGAGCCACGCGCCCAAACGTGTGTCGGGGTTCAGCCGATGCGCATGCTTCACCAGGCGCAGCCAGGTGTCTTCGAGCAAGTCTTCGGCGACGTGATGGCGACGCGTCAGGCGCAGCAGAAACGTGAACAGACGGAGATTGAAGGCGTCGTAGACGGCATCGAACGCCGCTTCATCACCGCAGCGCAGTCGCTCGACGAGCGCCGACTCGGTCTCCGGGTCCATGGGATACATAACGCACGACAGGCAACCGCGTGACACGATGACAGGCCCTTCGCTCTGGCTGCCACGGTCGAGGATCGGTTAGGCTGTGCCTGCATTGAACATCATCCTCGCGTTGCTGGTTGCAATTCTCTTGATAGTGGATTCTGATTCCGTCCTCGCGGCTCCGGATCAGTCGCCGGCATTCGCGGCGGCTGATGTTGCCGAAGGGAGTCACGAACACCACGTCGATTCCGTTCGCAACTCAAATCAGCGTGAATACGCACGTGTGCTCGCACTGTACGACGCCCATCTCCGCGATCACGCGAGGGACGTCGTGGCGGCGGTGGAGAAGTGCCGGTTTATTGAACGATTTGCGTTTGCCGAGGACGAACCGTTAATCGAATCGGCGCCCGATGATCTCGAGCGCTGCCAGGACGCCCTTGGCGTCGCGCCTTACGTCGCCGAACCGCTGACCCAAATCTATCTGCTCGAATCGAAATGGGGGGAGGAAGGCATCGCGGCTGGCGAGCAACTGGTGGGTGCCGAAAGATCGTTTCCGCCCACCCTCCGGGCCGAGCTCCACGCACGCCTGGTCAATCTCTACCAGCTGCAAGGCAACGACGAGAAGGCCGGTGACCATGCCATTCGGGCGGTGGAGATCGATCCAGGGTCCAGGGTGCTGATCGTCGCGGCCAAGCGACTCGAGAAGCTTGGAGCGGTGGCGCGGGCGCGAGCGGTGATTGGGGCAGTTCCCGAGGCCGCGTGGAATGAGTTTCTTGTTCGCGAAGCGGCCGAACTGCTTCTTCGGGTTGGAGCTGCGCGAGACGCGGCGGAGTTACTGCGAGCGCATACGTCGCCCAGTGGCGACCCAGTCGATGCATTCCTTCTGGCCAAAGTACTGGTCGGTGATGGACAGATCGGACCAGCGCGCGACGCCTTCGCGGAGGCGCTGAAGACCAACCCTTCTTCCAATGTCATCGGCCTTCGCGACAACTTTGCGTTTGAGCGTGCACACGGGTCACGGTTTCAGGCGATGGCCGCCTACTCGCGATTACGGGACGGCGGCTTTTCCGCCGATCCGTTTGGCCGTTACCGGATCGACCTGTTCGTTGCGCACCCGTTCGCGCCATGGAAAGGCCGCGATGCAGCTGGCATGTTGACGTTTGTTGCGGCGCTCGTCCTGGCTGCGTTTCTTCCGCTCATCGTCATCGTGCCAGTTCATTATCGGAGCCTGATGGTTCGTCTGCGGGGCACCAGACCGACGAACGCCGCGCTTCCATGGGGACTCCGTCACGCGTGGTATGTGCTGGCGGTGTTCCTCGTCGGCCAGGTCATCACCCTGTATTGGTTCGCCTATCCAGCCTTCGAAAACGCGTTGGGATGGGCGCCCTTCAACAGTCCTCCCACCGACCCGCGGTCGCTCGGGCGCGCAGTTCTGGTGGCTGCGCTGGTGACTGCGGTGTGTCTGCTTCCAGTGCAGCGTGGTGTGCAGTGGCTGAACTTTGTTGAAGGCCGGTGGCCCTTGCGCCGCTCGCTCGGCGCTGCCACGGTAGCCCTCTTCGCCTTCCGGCTCGTGGCGTCTCTGTGGACGGCCGCTTCGAGCTCATTCCAAATTGCCGCATTGGGGAGCGACACCACTCGAGCGCTTCAAGGTGTGCACGCGGAGTACGGCGTCGTGGGCCTACTGCTCCTGGTGGCAGTAGTCGTTCCGCTTGTCGAGGAAGTGGCGTTTCGTGGCGTGTTGCTGAATGGCCTGGCGAGGCACGTGTCATTTCCGGTTGCGGCGATGGTACAGGCGCTCGTGTTCGCTGCACTGCACGAGAACGTCGCACAGTTGCCGGTGTTTTTCGTGTTCGGTCTGATAACAGCGTGGCTCTATCGCCGGAGTCAGGGGCTTGCGGCGTCGCTGGCCTTTCACGCGTTCAACAATGCGTTCGCCGCCCTGGCGATCGTCGCCGTGACCACCGCTCTGAACAAGACACCATGACGCGGAAGATGTGAGATTCGCCTTCGCCGAGGCTGCGACGGGAGGTGTCTGTCACGCAGGCTGTCCGTATGCGTTGTACACCTCAACATGGAAACGTTGCGCAACGTCAGCCTGATCGGTCTGTTCTCCATCGTGCTCACAGTCACCCCGCTCGTCATGGCCCTCGCGTACGTCGTCCGCCCGAGTGAGCGCCGACTGGCACTCATGCGTCCGCTGTCATTGGCCGGGCTGTTTGCGGCGCTGACCGGGACCGCACTCGGCTTCATCAACGTGTTGGTGGGCCTGGGTAAGCGCGGGTTCACACCCGAGATGTACACAATCTCCGCTATTGGCAGCGCCGAGGCGCTCGTGCCGCTCTTTCTTGGCTTCGGGTGTTTGACGGTGGCCTGGCTGATGATCGCTGCGGGCATGGGCCGTCAGAGAGACTGACGCGCCGCTACAGCGTGCGCTCTACCGCAGAAGCCGCCGGCTCGTCGACAGATCGGAAGAGGAACGCGAAGAGGATGAGCACTGCGGCGGCGCCGGCGGCGGGCACGAGCCAGATGCGATCCCACGCGTGGCCATCGGTCACGCGGAAGGCGTCGACGACGCGACCGGATGCCCAGGCGCCGATGAACATGCCGACGCCCCACGTGATGAATGTGAGGAGTCCCTGAGCGGCGGCCCTGAGATCGGCCGGTGCCCGGCGATCGACGTAGATCTGTCCGGTGACGAAGAAGAAGTCATAGCAGATGCCGTGGAACAGAATGCCGGCGTAGAGCATCCCCACGCGCGGGCCAGCGACGCCGTACGAGAAGAGGAGGTACCGCGCGGTCCAGGCGGCCATGCCCACCAGCAGCATATGTTTCACCCCGAGACGTTTGAAGAACCACGGCATGACCAGCATGAAGCCGATCTCCGACATCTGGCCCAACGTCATCTTCCCGGCCGCATTGGTCACGCCGATCTCGTTGAGAAACGGATTCGCAAATGCGTAATAGAACTGCAGCGGGATGCAGACGAGGAACGAGCCCAGTACGAAGACGGCGAACGATCGCTCGCGCAGCAGCTTGAGCGCGTCGAGTCCAAGCACGTCGCGAAGTGTGGCGCGCCGCGTTCCTTGCGGTGGCGTGTGTGGCAGGACAAGACAGAAGACGCCGAGCGCGATGGAACCCGCTGCGGCGATTAGCATGGGAATCGCCGTCGCCTCGAAGCCGAGCGTGCCGATGAAGAGGCCGGCAACGATCCAGCCGATCGTTCCAAGCACACGGATCGACGGAAATTCGCGTGCGGGATCTTTCATCTGCCGGAACGACAGCGAGTTGCTGAGGGCCAGGGTCGGCATGTAGCACAGTGCGTAGGCGAGGAGGACGGCATAGAAGAGGCCGAACCTGGTTTGCCCCGCGGCCAGCAGCAGAATCAGCCCGCCGGCCACATGCAGTATCGCGAGGATACGTTCAGTGGCCATGAATCGATCGGCCACCATGCCGACGAAGAACGGCGAAATCATTGCGGCCAGTGCCGTCGTCCCAGCCACGAGGCCGATTTGTTCACCGGTAAACCCGAGCGTTTGTCCCAGCCACGTGCCGAGCGTCACGGACCATGCGCCCCACACGAAGTACTGCAGGAACATCAGGACCGACAGCTTGAGACGAACGCTCGGTGTCATGTGGTCGTGACCTCGTTCGCGTGAACCGTGGTCCAGACACCGCCGCGACGGTGGCTGTCGAGCACGGCATCGACGAGACACGCAGCGCGATAGCCGTCTTCGAAGGTGGGGAAGGAAGGTGGTGAACCGGGACCGGCGTGGCCAGCGATCCGTGCGTAGACATCGGCGATGACGTTGCGGAACGCGTCACTCCACGCTTCCTGGTGGCCGGGTGGCAGGTGCGCATAGCGCCGCGCCTCGGGGCCCACGAGCGACGGATCCTTCAGCAGGATCTGATTCGCTGAGTGGCGGCGTCCGATCCACAACTCGTTCTGCCGCTCCTGGAACCATCGCAGCGACGCTGTCGCGCCGTTGACCTCGAACCACAGATCGTTCTTGTGGCCGGCACACACTTGACCGACAGTCACGCACCCTTTCATCCCGTTGTCGAACCGCACGAGCACGGTGGCGAGGTCTTCACTGGTGATCGCGACCGGTTCGCGCTGGCTGGTGCCACTCCCTGTGAATGCTTCGGTCGCCTGCCGTGGCTTGAGCCGAGTCGAGACAACAGTCGTGAGATCGGCGAGCACTTGCGTGATGCGATGACCGGTCACGTGCTGGACGAGATCGCCCCAGTGCGTACCGATGTCGCCAATCGCGGAGCTGGCTCCGCCTTTGTCCGGCTCGAGCCTCCACGAGAAGTCGGTTGGTTCGATCAGCCAGTCCTGAAGATAGCTGCCGTGGACGAAGTGCAATGGTCCGAGCTCACCGGCAGCGATCATTGCCCGCGCCTGCTGGACCAGCGGGTTGCCGCGATAGTTGAACGTAACCGCGTGCACGACGCCGGCGCGTGTCGCGGCCTCGAGCAGGCTGCGCGCCTCTGCGGCCGTCATCGCCAGCGGTTTGTCTGAGACGACGTGCTTGCGATGGGCGAGCGCCGCCATGATCACGGGCGCGTGCAGATAGTTGGGCGTCGTGTTGTGAATGACGTGGATATCCGGATCGCGCGCGAGCGCCTCATAGCTGCCGTACGCCTTCGGTACTCCGAGCGCATCGGCCTTGCGTCGCGCTGATTCCTCGCTACTGCCGGCCACGGCCACGACGTCAACGAAGCCGAGCCGCCTCACCGCATCGATGTGATGGGCACCGACGAATCCCGGGCCGACCAGGCCCATGCCGATCCTGGGGGTGGTCATGCGATTGCCTGTTTGGCGTACGCGAAGCAGGTCTTTACTTCGTCGACTGGGCCTGCCGTTCCGCGATGCTCGTACTCGATGTAGGCGCGAATCGGCCACTTCTCGCGCTTCAACAACTGCAGTACCTCGCGAATCGGTGTGTTGCCCATTCCCCAAGGCACGTTGTCACCCTGATCCCGCTTGCGGTCCTTGATGTGCAGATTGGTGACAGCTGCGTGATGTTCCTTGAGAAACGCCACCGCGTCGTAGTTGGCCGCAGTGAAGTGTCCGATGTCGAGGTTGACTTTGAAATACTTCGATAGCGCCATGGCGGTGGCGAAGCTCTCGGGCGTGGCGAATTCGTTCGGGTCTTTGGTGTTTGAGTGGTTGTGCATCGCGACCACCATGCGATGCTTGTCGGCGAACGGCGCGATCTTCTTCGCGGATTCAATGGTCGCCGAGGCGGTGATGATCTCCGCGCCGAGGGCCTTGGCAATCACGAACCCGCGATCGATTTCCTCATCGCTGAACCGCACATCCGGGCTGTAGTTGAAGGCCCAGATGCGAATGCCGGCGGCGTCGAACTTCTTGCGGATCGCCTGGAAGTGATCGAGCGGCGTCTCGACGCGCCAGCGCCGCAGATCCTCGCGCGCTTTCTGGCGCTCCTCTGGAGTGGCACCGCGTCCAGCGGTCGACGCGGGTTCGATCTGCGGCGCCCACAGCTCGCATTCGGTGAATCCACATTCCGCCATGCCCTTGATGAGCGGTTCGACCATGTCGCCGCCCGCGGGGCGAGGCAATTCACGCAGGGAATATGTTTGCACGCCGAGCTTGACTCCACCGACCGTCTGCGCCCGGGATAGCGCTGGCAGCGCGAGACTTGAAAGCGTCAACAGACCGAATTCGCGACGTGAATACATAAGGTCCTCAATAGAGCGAGAACGCGTACAGCGTGTCGCCAGCCGCGACGAGCACGTGCTGCTTGCCGCCAACGAGATACGTCTGGGGCGCATTGCTGACGTTCGCCGCCAGTCGCGAATGCCACAGCGGTGTGCCGGTGGCCGGATCGAACGCCACGAAGTTGCCCGACACGTCGCCGCCGAACAGCAGCCGGCCTGCGGTGACGAGCATGCCGGGTCCGCCGCGGCCGTCTCCGACCGCTGTGCGGAATTTGTGCTTCCAGACGGTCTTCCCGGTCTTGTAATCGATCGCCGAGATGTAACTGCCGCCGCCACCGACGCCGACTTCCTCTTTGCCGCCGAGGCCCATCGCGCCACGCGGATCGAGCTCGGTGAGGTAATACATCGCGTAATTCTCGGCCGTGGGAACGTAGAGCAGGCCAGTATCGGGACTGAACGCCGCCGGCGGCCAGTTCGTGGCACCGCCGTTCGCTGATGAGACGAGTGCGCCGCCAACGTGATGATCCTTCGCCGGATCGCGAACGGGCTGGCCTTTGTCATTGAGGCCCTTCGCCCAGTTCACTGTCCCCGAGAATTGACTCGTGACGAGACGTTCGCCGGTGCGGCGATCGAGTGTGAAGTAGTAGCCGTTGCGGCTCGCCGTCACCAGCAGCTTGCGCGGCTTGCCGCTGATCGTGCCGTCGACGAGGACTGGTGTCTGCGCGGAGTCCCAGTCGTGCATCTCGTGCGGTGAGGTCTGGAAGTACCAGGCCATCTTGCCGGTCTCGATATGCACGGCAACGATCGCGCACGTGAACAGATTGTCGAGACCTTCGCCGCGCGGCGCAGACATGTAGGCCGGCGTCGGGTTTCCGGTGCCGAAGATGTAGAGGCGTGTCTCCGGATCGTAGACGCCGGGCAGCCACGGATGTCCGCCGCCGTTGCGCGCGGCATCGAGGTCCTTCCACGTCTCGAGTCCCGGATCTCCCGGATTCATCGGCACGCTATAGAACTTCCACTGCAAGTCGCCGGTCTCCGGATCGAACGACGACAGGTACCCGGGTGAGTCGAGATCGTTGCCCGTGCCGACGATGACGTGGTTCTCGATGACGACTGGCGCGGACGTCAGGAAATACTGCTGATTGAAGTTGGCAATCTCTTTATGCCAGCGCTCCTTGCCGGTGCGCGCGTCGAGCGAGATGAGGAAATCATCCGGCGTGACGAAGAAGAGATAATTCCTCCACATGGCCGCGCCGCGATTGCCAATGTGCGTGCCGCCACGCGTCCGCCAGAAATACCGCCACAGCAAGTGGCCGTCGTTGGCATCGAGCGCCCACACGTTATCCGGCGCTGTCACATACAACACGCCGTTGACCGACAGGATCGATCCCTTGACCGCCGTCGCCCCAACGAACTCGTTCTCGCCAACGCCGCCGACGATGACCTCAGGCTGTCGAGGACCGAAGGGCACTGGCACCACCGGACCGCTCGGACCGGCGGTCAGTCTCGTCGTCCACGCCAGCGTAAGGTTCTTGACGGTGGATTGGTTGACCTGCGTCAGCGAGCTGTGACGCCGGCCGGAGTAGTCACCTGAATACGTTGGCCAGGATTCGCCGAGCGGTTTCAGGATGTCCGCTGGATTCAGGCCGGTCTCTTGTGCGACGAGCACCGACGAGGCCGCGATCCACGCCAGACAGATCAGACGGCGCCTCATTTGAGCGTCACCAGAAAAGCGGTCACGTTGTGAATCTCCGCGTCAGTGAAGGTCGGCAGCAGTTCCCGATGGGCAACGAGCGGATCCTTGATGTCGACCCTGGTGCCATCGGTCGTGCGAAATGCGCGCCGTGCGCCGTCGGCGGTTCTGATCGCCACGAAGAAATCATCGACGCGCTCGAGCTCGCCTTCGAATTTCTGCCCCGACGGTAACGTGATGACCGCGGTGGGCGGCCGCGAACGGGGTGGCATCGGTCCGCCGCCGCGACCGACCGTGCTGCCGGGCATCAGCCACGACTGTTGCAGCGTGCGTGGCTCGGCGATGCGTGTCGCCAGTCCCTGCAGGTCGCCAGTCGTCGAATGACACGAGGCGCACTTGGTTTTGAAGACGGCTTCGCCGGCGCCCGCATTGCCGACGACGATCGTCGTTGGACGCTGGCGTGACGAGTCGTAGCCGTTGACGGTGAAGGAGTGCAGAAACGTCGCGAGATCGGCGACCTGATCGCTCGACAGCGGGAACTTCGGCATGCCACGGTCAGGGCGGCCGGCTTGGACGACTGGGCCGATCAACTCACCGTTCTTGTCATCGAGCACGATCGCTGAACGCAGCAGACTGGGCCCGCTCGAGCCACCGCGAATGTCGGCGCCATGACAGAACGCACAGTTGGTACTGTAGATGTTGCGGCCGCGCTCGATGACTGCCGGATCGCCCGGCTCACGTGCTGGATACGCGCCAATGCCGGCACCGCCGATACGGCCTCGTCCTCCGGCGGGTGGTTGCTGCGCGCTCAGCGCCAGCGACGACGCGATCACAGCGCCGAGCGCAATCAGGTGTATGTAACGCATTTCACGGCCGCGCACATCTTAGGGTGCGGTGAGCCATGGCCGCAAGACCGTGGACCAGAGCTGATAGCCCTGCGGCGACAAGTGCAGGCCATCCTCGACGAACAGCTCACGACGGGGTTTCTCATCCCAGCCGAGCATGAGCGTGTCGAAGTCGATGTACGCGAGCCGATCGTCGCGTTCACAGTAGCGACGCATGATTTCGTTGGCCATTCGCATGCGATCGATCTGCGTCCATCGCAGCAGACTTGGTTTCACAGCAATGAGCAGGATGCGCGTTTGCGGCAGCTTCGCATGCACCGCTCGCGTGAACCGTTCGAACTGGATCGCCACGTCCTCCGATGACCACCCGGCGCTGATGTCGTTATCACCCGAATAGACGACGACCAGACGCGGCTCGTAGGGGATGACGATGCGATCGACGTAGCGGACGGCGTCGACCATGTCGGAACCGCCGAAGCCGCGGTTGATGATCTTCAAATCGGGAAAGTACGACGCCGTGTCCCATCGACGGATCGTCGAGCTCCCGACGAAGACGATGCCGCCCTTGTGGGGCGGAGACATCTTGTCTGCGGCCTCGAAGGCCGCGATGTCCTTCTCCCATCGATCCGCCGTTTGCGCGGCGACGGAAGAGGCTGAGAGCAGAGCCAAAACGACAAAAACGGCTGGGCGCATGCGCGAAAGGGTAACATCAAAGCCATGCGTTACCTCGTCACGGCGCGCGTGAAGCCGGGACGCCGGAAGGCCCTTGATACGGCCATCGATCACGGTACATTAGGGGCGGGTTCGGTTGCCGGCGACGAGTATCTCCACAACATGGCGCAGGCCCGCGAACTGCCGGATGGCTCGGTGAAATGGGTCGAAACCTGCTTCTGCCCGACGCCGCTCGAAGAGGAGCGGCCGTACTGGGAAGCGTATTTCGACTTGCTCAACGTGAAGGACGCCCACGCGCGCAGCAAGTGCCGGCACGAGAACGGCACGGAGTACTGGGCGTGCTCGAATTGCGACTGCACCGAGCGACTCGAAGCCAGACTGCAGACGATGGGAGAAGCCTTCCGTAAGGGGCGGCCCTGAACGAAGTCACAGCGCGCGATGCGCGCCAGCACACGCACTCGCGCGCGTGGTGGCTGGCGGCGGGTTTGTTAATCGTCGCCTTCCTGGCTCGCGCGCCCCTGTACCTCTCCGTGTTTCCCCCGTTCGAAGGCTGGGATGAATACCAGCATCTCGCCTACATCGCGCATCTCGATGAGACCGGCACCATTCCCGTGTTTGACGAGAGCTGGGTGTCCGCGGCGCTCCGTCCGCTGTTGATCTCGGTGCCGCATTCTCAATGGGGTGGCGATCAGGTGCGGCAGTGGGGCGTGCAGTCCTACCCGGAATACTGGAACTCGGCGGTGCCAAGGCCTGATGCAGAAGGGGAGGCGCCCACTGTTGTGATTCGGCTGTATCAAGCGCAGCAGCCGCCGCTGGCGTACGCGGTGGCCTTACCGGTATGGCGCGCGTTTGGCTCGGCACATCGCTTGGACGCGATTTACGCGATCCGGACGATGAACGTGCTGCTCGTCGCCGGGGCGCTCGTCTTGTTCGCCGCGGCCCTCACGCGATTAATGCCGGAGTTCGCGCCGCGCGTGGCGGTCCTCGCGCTGGTGTGTCTGTATCCGCTCTTCTTTCAGAATGTCGCGCGTGTCGCCAACGATGCGCTCGCCGTTGCGACGGGCATCGCCGGGATCAGTCTGCTGGTGCTCGCCGATCGGCGCACGCTGCTCTCACGCGGCGTGCTGGCGGCTGTGTGCATGGCATTAAGCGTCTGGACGAAACAAACGAGCCTGACGCTGATCCCCGCGCTCGTCCTGGGTCTGCCCTTGATCGGTTGGGCGCATGGCGTATCCGCGGGTCGGCTGTGGCGTGTGACGCTCATCGCGAGCGTCGTGTTTTTCCTCCTCGTCGCGCCGTTGTGGATGTGGAGCTACCGGCACTATGGGACATTCCTCACAACGCAGGACTCGATTCAGCTGACGGCACGTGGGTCAGCGCTCTCCGCGCTTGCGGCGTCGTTTGTCGCTCTGCCGTGGCTCGAGACCATTGACACCCTCTTTGTTCCCGGGCGGCCGTGGGTTGGTGGATGGAGTTTTCTCGCGATCCCCAACACGCTCGAGCTCCTGCACCGCTGGTACTGGATCGCTCTGCTGATCGGCGCGATGGCCGGTGCAGTGGTTGCGATGCGACGCGCACGATCGGTGGCTGGGTTCGCGTCCGTGGTCTGCGAGGATGGCGGGGATGTGGCCCGATTATTCGTGTGCGCAGCGGTCGTGGTCTTTACGGCGCTGGGCATGACCTATCACGGCATCTTGAGTCACGCCGTGTTCGGACGAGTGATGACCAATCCCTGGTACTTCATGACGGCGCTGCCGTTCCTGTTCGTGCTCGTGGTTCGCGGGCTCGAGGTCATCTCTCGGCGTCTTGCGATCGTTGGGACTGCGGGGCTAACCGTTCTGTTTGTCGCGATGGATCTGCATGGCACGTGGGTGCAGATGCCGAGCGCGTACGCAGCGACGACAGACGTCGCCCTTCAGTGGTCGCGCCTCACGGCGATCCATCCGGCGATCCTGAGCGGTGATCTGCGGTGGCTCTTCCTGACGCTGCAGCTCGGCACGCTGTGTCTCGTCCTCGTCTGCCTGGCGTACACGTCACGCGCGCTACGCGGCCTTAGCCGCGTTTGAAGAGGCGGCCTTAGCCGCGTTTGAAGACGCGGCCCATATCCAAGCCGAACTCCGGCTTCGATCGCGGTCCCGAGATCTTGATTGGGAAGCGTGAGCCGCCGCCGGGACGCCGGAAGAAGGGTTGCGCGAGACGGGCAAGGAAGGACTTGAAGCCGCTCGTCATGTCCGCGAGGCTGGCGTCCACGAGTAGCTCGCCCTGGAAGTCCAGCATCTCGCTGCGCATATCGTACAGGCCCGCGAGCTGCACCTCCGCGCCCGGGATCGCGAAGTTCAACTCTTTGAAATCGATCTTCGCGTCATGCATGACGAAGCGGCCGCGCATATTCGAGACGACGCTCGATCCCGTTTCCGACGGCTCCGCATCTTCCTTGCCGCGCGCGCGAAGACTGAGCGCTTCGATGCGCCGCTGCAAGTCGATGTTGCTGAAGCGCGCTTGTGCGAGACGGAATCGTCCGTTCAGATTCAATCGATCGATGACATCCTGCTCGCCCGCCGGCAACAGGAACGTCGTCGTCAGCTCCATGCGCCCGGTCATGGGCGTCTTGGCTGCCTTCACCGCCAGCCGGAGCACGTCTTCGATGCGCGCGTCGCGAATTCGAATGTCGAGAGCGACGTGGCGGCCTTTGACGTCGCGCTCGCGAACGATGGCGCCTGACGCGACGATGTTCGATTGCCCGAGCGTAGCGTCCACGCGGTCGAGCCAGGTGTCGCCGTTGGTGCCGTCCACGATCGCCTTGAAGCGCGTGATCAGCGGGACTGGCTGATTGGCGATGTCGATGGAGAAGTCGGGCGTTTCGGTCTGGCCATCGACTTCGATGCGCTCGAGCGTGCCGCGATACTGACCGACGGACGACAAAACGCCGCTGATGCCTTTGATGTCGTCGAGATTGGCGTTGCGGAACGAGTACTCGCCTCGAATCGGCGTGAGCGTCGGCTCCTCGGTGAGCCACGGGCCGAAGACCCCAGTGGTCTCGACGCGGCCGCGCGGGATGGCGTTGATGACGCGGGCCTGAAAGCGCGCGCCCTCGGGCAGTCCGAACCCCCGCATGATCAGGTCATGAATCTCGAAGACACGCGGCAGCTTGTTCGCTTTTCTCGTAGCGATCTCGAGCCGTGCATCCTTCGACACGATCTCATCCACCACGATGGATGAACGTTCCTCGCGTCGCTGCTCTGCCGGGTTGTCGTTGTCGAGTGACGCCACGGCGGGCGTGAGCCCACCGGGCGGAATGTGAATTTCGGTGCCGACCAGAGTGACATTGCCGAGTCGGACGCGCGGACCAACCAGTCCGCTGAACGGGGCGCTTGCTTGGAAGGAGTTCACCGACACCAGGGGCGGTAACTCAGCGTCCGCGTTCCGTAATTGAATGCGCAGTCGGGTCCCCTCGATTGCGGGCCGCGGGTAGATCGCCACATTGGCCGAATCGACATCGACGCGCGCCGCGAATCGATTGCTGACCGCAGTGATGAGATGCTCGCGAACGCGCTCGGGGCGCAGGCCCCACATGAACCAGATGGCTCCGCCTATGGCGGACAGAACAACAAGTACGCCGGCGATGAGAAACAGCCGTTTCATGGTGCGGTGCTATCTTGCCCTGCTTCGCGGCTTCTGTCCCACGGGACGTGCCCTCACCGTGGCTGCCCAGAATTGAGCAAACGACTCGGCCAAATTGGCCAACTCGGTGTCTAAATCTCTCAAAAACCGCATGGCATTCCGAGCGTTCAGCTTCACATCCTGCATCCGGCTTGCCACATTTGTTCTACTCGCGACGGTCTCATCGTCGTGTAAGCGCCCTCTCCCGGCACCGCTGCCGGCGCCCGTCGCACCTCCGCCAACCCGCGATGTCGAGGCCCTGATCGAACGCGGCTGCTTTCATTGTCTCGAGCAGGCGCTCGCGCGCGCCGACGAGCGGCGGCAGACGTCGCTTGCGTTCGAAGCGGCCGTGCTGCTCGCGCTTCGTGCGACCGAACTCGGCATGCCGTCTGAGGAATGGATCGCGCGGGCACGCACGTATGCTGAGGCCGAGCCCGAGCGCATCCAGTACCTCGAGATGGCGACCTCGGTGCCGCCCGATCCAATGAGAGGGTTGCGTGATGATCTGCTGGTCGAGACGCAGGTTCGTAATCGCATTCAGCAGCGTCTCGCCAGCGTGCTTTCCTGGTATGACGCGGTGCAGACGGGTTCGCAATCGATTGCGTTTCGGCATTATCTCGAGCTCACGCTGATCTGCTCCGTCGATAGCCGGCCGGATCGATTCGAACGTCTCGACGCGCTGGTGCCACGTCTTCCGGATCTTCCGCTTCTGAAATACCGGGTTGGTGTGTGCGACGACCGCTATCAGGATCGGCTTCGGCCGCTTCAGAGCGAGATACCGGAGTTCGTAGACGCTGACTTCGCTCTCGGCCGTTACGCCCTGCGCGATCGGCTGGCGCCGAATCCAGATGAGGCCATGCGCCGATTCCGCTCGGCCGCGGCCGCGTTTCCCGCATCAACAGCAATTCCGACGACGATCGGCAGCCTTTATCAGACATGGGAGGACTGGACGAACGCGCTGATGGCCTTCGATCAGGCGCTCGCGCTGCTGCCGTCGCATCCTGATGCACGGCTCGGTCGGGTGATCAGCTTGTCGAATCTCGATCGCCACGACGAGGCGATCGCGGCGGCGACCGAATTGATCGATGCCGCCCGCTGGCATCTCGGACAAGCCTTCTATTGGCGCGCCTGGAACTACCTTGCCGTTGGCAAACTCGGGGCGGCGCGGGCCGACGCCGATCGCACGCGCACGTTGATGGTGAATCCGGCGGTGTTCCTGCTGTCAGGGTTGATCGAGTGGCGTGTGCTGAAGCGCGAGAGCGCCGAAGCAGAGTTTCAGGAGGCGCTCAAGATGGACTTCGGCGAATGTGAGGCCGCGTTCTATCTCGGTGGCGTTCGCGCCGAGCTGCGCAAGCTGCCGGAGGCGATGGCGGCGATGAATCAGGCGCGCCAGTGCTACGACCTGGCGCTCACAGTCCGACGAAAACTCTTTGAAGAGGCGATGGCCAAAGCCGTCACGCCGGAGGCGCAAGCGCGCGAGACCGCACGTCACGAACGGGCCATTGCGAGTGTGCAGAAGCGGCGCGGGGACGTGGAAGCGGCGATGGGAGTCCTCAGGAAAGTGCAAAGTACAAAGTGAAAAGTGCAAGGCTCGATCGCTTCCTGAAGCAGCCCCGGGTCGTGTTTGATGCAGCCGTCGCGGAGATACTCCAGCCAGTCCACTGATTCGTCAGCTTCTTCTGATGCGATTCCAAGCTTCGCCGTGAACTCCTTTCGTGAGCGGCCCTTCCGGGCAGCCCGATAGTTCGAGCGAAGTCCGCTTGCCGCTCGGCGCAGCTGGCCAGCCGCTTCCCGGGCCTCGTCCGTGTGTGGAAGCGTTCGGCAGAATTCCAGAACAGCGAGTGAAAACGCACGGGTTCGGAGAAGGAGATCGACTGGCGGCATGGTGCAGTGAACTGCACGCGTGATGCCGTCAACGCGTCAATAGGAGTGTGGCTGTCTTATCGAAGGTGGAAGCGAGCTGGTTGCACTTCCTGCACTTACTTTGCACTTTCCACTTTGCACTTTTTACTTTCTACCTACCGCTCGCCACCACCTCGAGGTCGGTGATCGATTCGCGGGGCCCAACGCGAATCCGCCCGTTGGGAATCTCGCGACCTCTCTGCGTCACGCGCACGACGCGAAGCCCCGGCAGATCAAGGTCGTACACGCCGAGTGCTCCGCTGATCTGAAAGCGACCATCGGCGCCGATGGTCGTCTGCGGGGTTGGATACAACGGTGAGACAGGAAGGAGCTGTTGCGTCAGCGCAATCTGCGCAGCGTGACTCGCTGGCGGCACGCTGGCGTCATACACGACGCGACCCTCGATATTGCCTGGTGTGTCGAGTCGGAGTTCGAGATCGTCAATGTCATCGACGTTGATCTCGGTCGTGACTAGACCGGCGAGCGGACCGCGATTCGAGTCGGCGCGCGCGAGCAGGACAACAGTGCCGCGCGGTACGCCACTGATATGAAACAGGTCGCCGGGCTCCGGGACCGTCCAGATGCCGGATCGCTGCGCGGTCAGGTTCCCGTACTCAATCACGATGTTTTCGGCAGTCGTGTTCTCGGGCCACGAGATGCGGCCGGAGATCGAATGCCGCTCGCCCGGCACGAGCCACGTGTCGATGCCATCGACGGGAATGCCTTCGAAGACCGTGACGCTCTCGGCCGAGGCAACGCTGGCAGTACCGGGGTACAACGTGGGCTCGAAGAACGGGCGAGTCGCCGATGACGACTCGGGTGCGCGCCGTTCAGCGTTGATGCGCATGCGGTTTGGATCAGTCGAGACGCTTGGCAGAATCACGATCAGATACTCGCCGGGCGGAAGGCCGGCAATTCGGTAGCGACCATTCCATTCGGCGACGGTGCGCGTGTCGTCGAGCCGCACGTACTTCGCGCCACGCCGGACCGCGGCAAAGACCTGCACGTCCGGTGCAGGAATGCCGTCTGGCTCGGCGACGCGACCAGCAATGCTCGACTCGCGGTAGAGGGTCAGCTCGATTTGCGTGGCGGGCTCGCGGTCGCGAATCGTTAGTTCCCGCCCGGTGTCGAATCGTTCAGCGGAAGCGTGGAGCGGCTGCCGGTTCGTGTAGCCCGGCTTCGAAGCCGACACGCGATAGCGGCCAGCGCGCACGCCCTCGAATGTAAACGCGCCGTGTCGATCTGTGGTGAGGGTCAGCGGGGTAGTCGTTGATGTGTCAACCTGTGTCAGCGTGACGACGGCGTCAGCGATCGATCCGGAAGCTATGGAGACGACGCGCCCAGAGATGCGGCCGGACGCGGCTCGCGCCGGAGCATTCTGCGCGTCCGCCTCGCGGGCGAGGAGCGTCCAGGCCAGGAGGCCGAATGTCAACGCGACGTGGGTCGACATGCGGTGAATTGTAAACTCCATACAATCGAAACGTGCGAACCAAGGTAGCCATCGTCATCGCGGCCTTCCTGTGTGCCTTTGTGCCGGTGAGCCCGTCGTTCATCGAACGGTGGTATGCGACCGGCGTGTATCCCCGTATCCAGCAGGTGATGACGACGATCTCGAATGTCATTCCGTTTGCGTTGTTCGATGTATTGACGGTCGGCGCCGCCATTCTCGTGATTGTTTCGCTCGTGCGATCGGTTCGGCGGGCCCGGCAGACGCGCCGATTCTCGATAGTGCTCACGACTCTCGGAAACATCGTCTGTGGCGCGGCCGTCGCGTATCTGATCTTTCTGTTCGTGTGGGGCTTCAACTATCGACGGATGTCGATGGCCGAGCGCCTGGTTCTCGAAGGCGGGAGGCCGACCGCTGATGCCGCCCGCGCGCTCGGGTTACAGGCGATCCAGCAGTTGAACGCGCTGTATGAGACCGCGCACGCCAGCGGAGATACGGCGCCATGGCGAGACGAGTCCATGCGCAACGCGTTCGCTCGCGCGCAGCGGTTTCTCATCGACGCGCCAACAGCGGTTCCCGGCCGTCTCAAGCCGACGATCTTCGGACCGTATTTCCGGTGGACGAGTGTGGACGGCATGGTCAATCCGTTTGCGCTCGAGGTCATGGCCAACCCCGACCTGCTGCCGATCGAACTGCCATTCGTTGCGGCGCACGAGTGGGCACACCTCGCAGGATATGCGGACGAGTCAGAGGCGAACTTCGTCGGCTGGCTGACCTGTCTGCAGGGCGATGCCCGCGCCAAATACAGCGGGTGGATGTTTCTCTACTGGCAGCTTGCGGGCGAGGTAAGCGCCGACGACCGCACGTTCCTGGCGCGGATGCTTGAATCCGGTCCACGTCGTGATATCGACGACATCGCCGAACGTCTCCGTCGCGGGCGGTGGCCGCTGCTGCAGCAATCGAGCTGGAAGGTGTACGACCAGTATCTGAAGGCCAACCGCGTCGAAGCCGGTGTGCGGAGCTATGGTCTCGTGGTCACACTGATTCTGCGGGCACAGTTCGATGAAGGATGGAGGCCGAAGGTCAGGGAACGCTAACGCACCGATGCACGACGAAGACGATCGCGAACCGCCACCGCGAGGCCATCACTGCCCGGGAAGTCGCGCACGAGGATGCGATCGACACCGGACGAATCGAGCTCTCTGATCGCGGCGTAGAGTCGCGAGGCGACAGTGACATGGTCGCGCTCGGAGCCGAGGGAGACGATCGTTGCGAGTGGACCGTGACGCTCGACGATCGACAGCGCATCCCGGTCTTCATCGGCCGCCATGATACCAAGTCGCTGGCCACTCGCGATGAACGAACACGCATCGCGGACGAGGCGAGCGACACTATCGCGTCCGTCGTACACCGTCAGCGGCGCGCGCGGTGAGTAGTGACGTTCCAGCAAGCCCGGTGACTTCATGGCACCGGACGAAGGCGCGTCTACCGAGCGACGCTCGACGCGAGGAAGGATCTCGCGCAGCATGTCGATTGAGACGGCACCGGGACGAAGAATCGTCGGCACCTCCCCTGAGAGATCGAGCACCGTAGACTCGACGCCGACCTGCGTGGCGCCCCCGTCAACGACGAAATCGATACGGCCAGCGAGGTCGTCCATCACGTGCGAGGCACGAGTGGGGCTCGGCCGGGAGAAGAGATTGGCGCTCGGTGCCGCCACCGGGACACCCGCCGCGATCAGAAGTGCTCGCGCGACTGGATGGGCGGGTACACGAACCGCCACAGTGTTCAACCCGGCGGTCACGTCATCGGGCACCTGTTCTGATCGTCGTAACACCAGCGTCAGCGGACCAGGCCAGAAACGCGCGGCGAGCTGTCGAGCCGCATCAGGCACGTCTCTCACGAGCGCCTGCATCCGGTCGATGTCATCGACATGCACGATCAGCGGATCGTTGGCCGGCCGTCCCTTGGCCGCGAACAACCTTCGCACGGCGGCGCTATCGAGCGCGTGTGCGCCAAGGCCATAGACCGTTTCGGTCGGAAACGCGACAAGACCGCCACGCCGGAGACACTCGGCCGCAGGCGCAAGCGCGGCGGGATCCGGAGCCTCCGGATCGACGCGAATCACCGTGGTCACATCCCCATCAAACCACTGCGTGGCGGGCCGCGTCCAATCTGACGAGGGGGAGGACGATGGGGCTGTCTCGACTTGGCCTGCTCGTGGCGTTCGTCGGATTGTCGATGGTTCCGGCAATGGCTCAGACGCGGGGGCCGCGATGTCTGCATGCCGAGGGTGAAACCGAGGCGCAGGGGCAGCGGCGGATCGAAGCGCTCAATTTGGCAGATTTGATCAACCGGATGATCGATAGGCGTCCGCGCAACAGCGAGTATCCAACGTGGGAGGAATTCGGGAAGTCGCCGATGGTCGCCTCGTATCTCGGCATGGCCGGCCCACGCGGCGATCTCGCGAGAAAGATTCAGTGGGGGGCCGAACAGCCGCTGCCAGGCTGGCAGATCCACTACGTGGCGGCGCAGGATGGCTATGCGTTCTCGCTCACTGATCTCCGCGACCCGTGCTCACTCACGTTTGCGTCGAACGATACGGGGATGCTGATTCAGGGTCGTCCCGCGGATCGCAGCGGTCCGGCTCGCGTGATCCCACTCGACTCGACGCGTTAGAGCGTCAACGAGTACCATGCCCGGCGGATGTTCGAAGCGGCTGAAGTCGGAAGGAAACTCGAAAAGGAAATCTACAAGGCTCAGATCCCCGTCCTGCGTGCCGAGCTCCTCGACGCGCAGCAGCAGCTGCTGAACGCCAAGTTTCCCGTGATCGTGCTCTTTGCCGGCGTCGATGCCGCGGGCAAAAGCGAGACGGCGAGTCTGCTCAACGAGTGGATGGATCCACACTGGATCGTCACTCGCGGCTATACCGACCCTTCATCTGAAGAACTCGAACGTCCCCGGCTGTGGCGCTACTGGCGCGATCTGCCGCCGAATGGCCGCATCGCCTTGTTTCTGAGCGCCTGGTATTCGTCGCCGATCCGCAACCGCGTCGCCCGCCGGATCACCAACGCTGAGTTCGATGTGCTCCTGGACGAGGTTGTGGACTTCGAACGCACGCTCACCGACGATGGCGCCATCATCCTGAAGTTCTGGATGCACCTGGGCAAGGCGGCGCAGAAGAAGCGTTTCAAGGCGTGGGAGAAGGATCCGCTGCAACGCTGGCGGGTCAGCAGGGATTCCTGGCGGCATTGGGAAATGTTCGACAAGTTCGTGGCCGCCGCCGACCGCGCCATCCGACGCACCAGTACGGATCACGCACCCTGGCAGATCGTCGAGGGCGAGGACGAGCGGTATCGCAGCGTCGCCGTTGGCACCGCGTTGCGTGACGCGATCCGCCGCGGACTCGAGCGTGTGCCATCGCATCATCGAGTCATCAAGTCGAAGAACACGCGAAAGACCGGGGGACTCGGTCCCGCGCTCGAGCGCCTCGAGCGGGACTTCAACGTGCTCGATCGTCTCGACATGAACCAGCGGCTCGACGCGAAGCACTTCGACGAAGCGCTCGAGCGTCAGCAGGGCCGGCTGAATCTGCTGCAGCGCAAAGCCCAGGAGAAGGGCATCTCCACGATTCTTGTCTTCGAAGGCTGGGATGCGGCTGGCAAGGGCGGTGCGATTCGCCGTATCACCGGCGCAGTCGATGCCCGTGACTATCAGGTGATTCCCATCAGCGCGCCCACTGACGAGGAGAAAGCGCGTCATTACCTGTGGCGGTTCTGGCGCCATCTGTCGCGCTCCGGTCGCATCACGATCTTCGATCGCAGCTGGTACGGACGCGTGCTGGTCGAGCGGGTTGAAAAATTCGCGACTGAGGACGAGTATCGCCGCGGCTATGGCGAGATCAACCACTTCGAAGAGCAGTTGGTCGGACACGGCATCCTATTGGTGAAGTTCTGGATCCATATCACCAAGGATGAGCAGTTGCGCCGCTTCCGCGATCGGAAACGCACCGAGTACAAGCGCTGGAAGATCACGCCCGAGGACTGGCGCAATCGCGGCCGCTGGGGCGAGTACACGATGGCGGTGAATGAGATGGTCGCGCGCACCAGCACGCGCGTCGCGCCGTGGACGCTCGTCGAGGGCAATGACAAGAACTTCGCGCGCATCAAAGTCATGAAGACGCTCGCCGATTGCATGGAGAAACGGCTGAAGAAAGGGTAGTGTCCGCCTTTAGGCGGACCGCGAAGTCCGGCTGACCACCTACGCCAAGGCTACGGCGGTCAAGAAGCCGGACACTACAAAGGAATCCGCAACGTCGCCCGCACGCCGCGCTCGTCGGCGCGATTCTCGAGCGTGAGCGAGCCGCCGTGTCCTTCGGCAATCTGCCGGCTCAACACAAGTCCGATACCGGAGCCGCCTGCCTTCGTCGTGAAGAACGGGACGAACAGGTTGCCGGTGTTCTGCAGACCTGGTCCCTCGTCATCGATCCGCACTTCCAGCACGTGGTCGCTCGAGAACCAACTGGTCGTCACGCCTCCGCCGGTCTCGAGCGCCGCATCGACGGCATTGCGCAGCAGATTGATCAACAGCTGCTCGAGCTGATCCGGATCTGCCGTGACGGTGATGTCTTCGACCGCGTTCACGCCAACCGGCAGACGCGTTTCGAGCGACACCACACGCCGCATCAACGGACTGAATGCGACCGGCCGGCGGCTCGGCGCGGGGAGACGCGCGAGTCGCGCGTAGGCGGTGGTGAAACGGCTCAATGCATCGGCGCGCGAGCCGATGACCGCCAGACCACTGCGCATGTCGTCGCGCCAGTCGTCGGGCGGGCGCTCGTTGCTGAGGAGCGATTCGAGACTGCCGGCAATCGACTTGATCGGCGCGAGCGAGTTGTTCAACTCGTGACCGATGACGCGAATCAGCCGGCGCCACGCCTGGCGCTCCTGCTCGCGCAGCGGTTGCGAGAGATCGGAAAGCGCGACCAGTTCGTGCGGCGAGCCGCCTTGCCAGAACTTCGTGCGCCGGATCTCCCAACGGCCGACGCCGCCAGGGAAGCTGAGATCCTGAATCGTCGACGGGCTCCCGAGGACGTGCGCCAGGCCGAGGTCGTCGGCACTCTGGCCAATCAAGTCGCCGCCTTCGCGCGCGAGCAGCCGTTCACCATACCGATTCACAAGGACGAGACGCTTGTCGCTGTCGAATGCAAAGATGGCGACGTCGATCTCGGCCATCACCGCGCGGAGCAGGACGGTCGCTTCCTGTGCGCCGAGGCGCTGACTGCGCAGCGTTTCGGCGAGCGTGTTGACTTCGAGCATCACCTGCCCGAGCGCGTCGTTGGCCATCGCCCCGCGAGCGCGGATCGAGAAGTCATCTTCGCGAAGCGCGGCGAGCAGATTCGACACCGTCTGCAGGGGCCTGATGATTCGGTCGCGGAGTGCAACGGTGACGCCCAGCCAGAGGCCGAGCAGAATCGTGCCGATGGTGACCCGAATCAGCCAGGGATAGTCGCCGATCGACAGCAGCACGAACGACGCGACGACCGCCGGCAGTCCCGCCGCGAGCGCGAGCAGCGTGACCTTCCGGTCGTAGGTCCACATCGATTAGGCGGGCCGGTAGCGTTCGAGACGGCGATAGAGCGCCGATCGGCTCAGCCCGAGCGCCTTTGCCGCGTGGCTCACGTTGCCATAGCGCGCCATCGCCTTACGAATCAAAAAGCCTTCGACGTCTTCGAGGCTCATCTCCTCGAGACGTGCCGAGGCGTCGCCGCTTCCGGTCTGACGGAGTCCGAGATCGCCAAGGTGAATGACATTCCCTTGTGCCATCAGCACGGCTCGTTCGACGGCGTGATCGAGCTCGCGGACGTTGCCGGGCCACGGATGATCGATGAGTGCCTGCAGCGCCGCTGGATCGAAGCCCGTCATCGCCTTGCGATATCGCTGCGCATGCTGCAACAGAAAATGCTTGGCAATCCGCGGAATGTCGTCTCGACGTTCACGCAACGCGGGCAGCCGGATCTCGATCGTGTTCAGACGGAACAACAGATCCTGTCTGAAGCGGCCGGCCGCGACCTCGGCGTTGAGGTCGGCATTCGTCGCGGAAATCAAACGCACGTCGGCCTTGCGTGTCCGGGACGATCCGAGTCGCTCGAACTCGCCGGTCTCGAGCACACGCAGGAGTTTCTGCTGTTGGCTGAGCGGCACGTTGGCGATTTCGTCGAGGAACAACGTGCTGCCATCAGCCAGCTCGAAGCGCCCGACGCGATCCTGTTTGGCGTCGGTAAACGCACCCTTCACATGTCCGAAGAGCTCGCTTTCGAAGACGCCTTCCGAGACGCCGCCAGCGTTGATCGTCACCATCGGACGGTTGGCGCGCGGCGACACCGCATGCAGCGCCTGCGCGACGACGCCTTTGCCCGTACCGTTCTCGCCGGTGATCAGCACGTTGGCGTCCGACGGACCGACGCGCGCGATGATCTGCAGCACCGGCTGCATCGCCCCTGAATCCGCAATCAATAGCGGTCCGCCATCGTTCTGCGTCGTCCGGGATTGGGCCTCGAGTCGAGTCGCGCGTCTGAGCGCGCGGCCGAGTTCAGCCTGTGTGCGAACGATTGCTTTGAGCCGCTCGTTGTCCCAGGGCTTCTCAACGAAGTCGCGCGCGCCGCGGCGCATCGCCTCGACGGCGACATTGACCGAGCCCCAGGCCGTCATGACGACGACCGGCAGCATCTCGTCGGCACCGTGGATCTTCGTCAGCAGCTCGAGACCTTCCTGGCCTGACGTCGTATCGCGCGCGTAATTGAGGTCGATGATGACGACGTCGTAGTCGCGCTGTTCGAGGGCTTTGAGCACGGCGGCTGGTGATTCGACGGCGTCGATTTGATAGCCCTCAGCTTTGAGCAGCAGGCGCAGCGCTTCGAGCACGTCACGCTGATCGTCGGCAATGAGGAGACGAGTGGACGGTGTGGACACGAGATGGCTACCCCTTCAGTTCACTCTTCGTGGTTCTCTGTTCTCGGTTCGTGTTCACGTTCGGTCCGAGTTGCTTCGTAACGCCAGCGTCAACGGCGGATATCGACACCGCGCTTCGAGCAGCGAATCGAACCTGAACACGAACGGAGAAGCGAGAACTGGGAAGCGTGAAGGACATGGTTCTATTCGGCTCTCAATGCGATGACAGGGTCGACTCGAGTCGCGCGAACGGACGGCACGAGGCACGCCGCAACGGCGGTCATCAGCAGGAGACTCGCCGCGACGGCGAAGGTCGTCAGATCGCCGGGGGTGACGCCGAAAAGGAGCGACGACAATGTGCGCGCAGCGGCGTATGCGCCCGCGAGACCCAGCGCCAGGCCAATGACTGAGAGCAGGAGGCCTTGCCGCAACACCTGCCACCGAACGGCGCTCGCTTCAGCGCCCAACGCGATGCGGATGCCGAATTCGTGCGTGCGCGATCCGACTGAGTACGCGAGAACGCCATACAGCCCGATCGCGGATAGCGCCAGCGCGAGGAGCGCACACGCGAAGGCGACGAAGCTATACAGCCGCGGCGATGCAGCGGCATGCCTCAGGGCTTCTTCCAGGCTCGCCGCGTTATACGCCGCCACCTGCCCGTCCACACGAGCGAGAACGCTCCGCGCGGCGGTCACC
>Ga0065712_10000140_pt1 | contig 58055 bp, 53 predicted proteins | sample MisRhiReplicate1_FD_59099 | JGI IMG/M metagenome (GOLD analysis project Ga0065712, IMG submission 59099) | Miscanthus rhizosphere microbial communities from Kellogg Biological Station, MSU, sample Rhizosphere Soil Replicate 1: eDNA_1 v3... | ecosystem: Host-associated > Plants > Roots >...
TGCTGCATAGCGCCTCCTTTCAGTCTCGAATGTCAATGAGCGACTGAGCCGTGAGTTTAGCACTCACGGTTGGAGGCGCTTGCTTCATAACATCAGTACAGGGAGCGGTAGCGACCTGGTCAACCATGGANTCAAGAATCGNTAGGAAATATCGCATGCTGATCACTGACCAGGTCGCTACCGCTCCCTGTACTGACCCGNTCCAAGTGCGATTCTACTTTTGAGGGCAAAGCAATAGACATGACTGAACCAACATTCGAAGACATCGTCGCCGCGCGCGAGTTTATCGCGCCCTATCTGCCGAAGACGCCGCTCGTTCGCGTCAAAGCACTTTCAGAACTGCTCGACTGCGACTACTACGTAAAGTTAGAAAACCTGCAACCGACGGGCGCTTTCAAAGTCCGCGGTGGCGTCAACCTGGTGGGCACGCTGAGCGATGAGGAAAGAAAGCAGGGTCTTGTTTCCACTTCCACCGGCAATCACGGCCAATCGATCGCTTACGGCGGGCGGCTCTTCAGCAGCCACGTCATCATTTATGCTCCGAGTGAAAACGTCAACGAAGCCAAGATGCAGGCAATGCGCGATCTGGGCGCCGAAGTTCGTCTTTACGGCGCCGATTTTGACGAGGCGCGCGCGGAGTGTGAGCGGGTCGCAAAAGCAGAAGGTCTTCGTTACGTTCATTCAGCGAACGAGCCTGCATTGATTGCCGGAGTCGGTACGATTGGTCTCGAGATCTTCGAAGACCTGGCCGAAGTTGACGTGATTATCGCGCCCGCCGGCGGCGGCAGTTGCGCCTCGGGTAGTTGCATTGTCGTGAATGAACTCAACCCGAACGCGACTGTGATTGCTGTTCAGTCCGAAGCTGCGCCCGCGATGTGGCATGCGTGGCGTAATCACAACCTCGAACCTCACCCGTTGATGACAACGGAACACGAGGGTTTGGCGACGCGCGTTCCTTTCGAACTTACGAACAAAATCCTCTGGGAACTGCTTGACGATTTTGTTTTAGTTAGCGACGACGACATTAACCAGGCGATCAAGTTGCTCGCGCGTCATGCAAAGCAAGTGACCGAAGGCGCGGGCGCTGCGTCACTCGCCGCCGCGATCAAGCTCAGAAATGATCTGCGCGGGAAGAAAGTGGTGGGCATCGTGTCTGGTGGAAACCTCCCGCTCGAGCGCTTTGCCACTCTGTTGAGTAGTGAGCCAGTGGCGGCAATGGTTTAAGATTTCTTTCGATTGGGAGGTGATAGTAATGGCAGAACTCTTACAGGAATACGCAACGGCGATAGTTGGACCGGATGATACAACTTACCTCGTGCGCTGTTACGGTGAAGAGCGAGCGGACGGAACGTGGATCGGTTGGCTGGAATTCCATCCCACGGATCTTAGTAAACCGACGTTGCGGACTGGACAGGAGACGTCACAACCGAACCGGACGGATGTCGAGTATTGGGCGACAGGGTTGGAGCCGGTCTATTTCGAAGGAGCATTTACGCGAGCGGAGTAAAGCCGCAGATCTACGCGGATTAACGCAGATCGACATGCGATCAATTCTGTCCTTAGTCGTACTGGTGATTGTTTGTAGCGCGGTAACTGCGCAAAACAAACAGATCGTTATCGCCGCGAGCACGCTGTTAGACGGCAAGGGTGGCGTGCTCCACGATACGCGCATCGTTGTTGAAGGATCGAAGATCGTTCGCATCGATCCAAACGCCTCACCAGTGAATTACGATCTCCGTGGCCTGACAGTGTTGCCAGGGTGGATCGATGGGCACGTTCACATCACCTGGATCTTTGGTCCTGACGGCAAAACTGCAGGCGCCGGCGGAACTACACCGTATGCATCCTATGCTGCCGCAGCGAACGCCTGGGCCACCCTCATGGCAGGTTTCACGACCGTGCAAAGCGTCGGCTCAGCGGCTGACCTGCCGTTGCGCGATGCGATTGCGAAGGGCATGCTTCCCGGCCCGCGTATTCTGACTTCTGCTGAACCTCTTCTCGGACGCGGTGAACAAACCGGCACTCCCGATGAAATTCGCGCTTACGTTAGAAAACAAAAAGAAGCAGGCGCAGATCTGATCAAAATCTTCGCCGCCAACAGCATTCGCCGTCCGGAGATGACTCTGTCGCAGGAGCAGCTCAACGCCGCGTGCGACGAAGCGAAGAAGCAGGGCCTGCGCACGCTCGTGCACGCGTACAAAGATGCTGTTCGCGGCGCAACGATTGCCGGTTGCACTCAGGTCGAACACGGCACACTCGCCACTGACGACGATTTGAAGTTGATGGTGCAGAAGGGTGTTTGGCTCGATCCGCAGGCGGGCCTGGTGATGGAGAATTATCTGCTCAACAAGGACAGGTTTGTTGGTACACCGGGATTTCCCGAAGAGACGTTTCAAGTGATCAAGGAAATCATCCCGATGTATCACGACTTCCTGAAGCGTGCCTTGAAAATTCCCGGCTTGAAGATTGTCTTCGGCTCCGATGCGCTTGCCGGCTCACACGGGCGGAATGCCGAGGAGTTTATCGACCGCGTGCGAGATGCGGGAGTCGAGCCAATGGCCGCCATGATCTCCGCCAACTCACTGGGAGCGGAAGCAATGGGCCTGGGGCATCAGATCGGCACGATCGCGCCAGGTTTCGAAGCCGACATTATCGCCCTCGACGGCGATCCTCTAAAAGACATTACCGCCGTGCGCCGCGTCGTGTTTGTAATGAAGGGTGCGGTTGTCTACAAGAACATCGCTCGCTAAGTCCTTTTTTGACAGGATTACAGGATTTTCAAGATTTACAGGTTCATCCTGCAAATTCTGAAACATCCTGTAATCCTGTCACTATTAACGAAGTGGTCTTACCTTCCACCTTCCATACGCGACGAACAGGCAGAGAAGTCCGACGATCAATGGCGATATGGCCATCGCGATTCCATCGCCCATGATCGTTACTACCACGGCCCCGACCATGAGAATGAAGAGTCCGATGGCCGCGAGCGGCGTCAGATACTGCCACCGGCGAAATATGCCTGGCAGGATCAGTCCAAGCGCTCCAAGCACTTCGCACACCCCGATGAACTTAAGAAACCATCCGGGAAACACAACCTGATTGGGAGATCCCATCTTCATCAAAACGTCAGCCGGCACAACCAACTTTGTGCCACCTGCAAACAGAAAGGTCAGTGTCAACAATATCTGAAGAATCCAAAGTAAGATGTTCATATTCGGGGTTTCCTCTTCTAAGGTTTAAGGGTTTAAGATCCTGCCGGCAAGCCTTTGATCTCCAATACCGGCCGTATTTCTATCGTGCCAACTTTCGCTACCGGGATTCGCTCCGCAATACTCATCGCTTCGTCCAAATCTCGCGCGTCGATCAGGTAGTAACCGCCGAGTTGTTCGCGAGTCTCCGCGAAAGGCCCGTCTGTTACCAAACGCCTGCCGTTACGTACTCGAACGCTGGTCGCGGTCGCAACCGGGTGCAGCGGGCACGCCGAGAGATACTTACCACTCGCGCTGAGATCCTGTGCGAGTTGCGCCGACTCCACGTAGCAATGCTCCCGTTCAGTTTCGCTGAGCGCTGTTTCATCGAGGTAAACTAGTAACATGTATTTCATAAATTAGTGCCTCCACGGCTAAATCGAACGGCCGGTTCTCCAATCGACACCCCGCCGTGAATTTTTTTATCATCACTCAATGCTTGCGAACCCCAATGTGGCTGTTGATGCAGTGTATCGATCCGATTGGGGCCGGATTGTTGCAACTCTCATACGTCAGTTTGGCGATTTCGAATTGGCCGAAGACGCTGCGCAGGACGCGTTTACGGCAGCCGTCGATCAGTGGCGCACTGACGGCATCCCCGATTCTCCACGCGCCTGGATCATCCAAACAGCCAAGCACAAGGCCATCGATCGCCTGCGACGCCAAACACGTCTGAAAGAAAAACTCGAAGCCGATCCGGAGTTCAGCACCGAGCCAATCGTCGAAGGACCAACATTGGACCTCGGGGAGATTCCAGACGATCGCCTTCGTCTGATCTTCACCTGCTGTCATCCGGCGCTATCGCTTGAAGCCCAGGTTGCGCTCACGCTCCGCACTCTCGGCGGACTTCAAACCGACGAAATCGCGCGGGCCTTTCTCGTTCCCACGGCAACGATGGCCCAGCGGCTCGTGCGCGCCAAACGAAAGATTCGTGATGCTGGAATCCCTTTTAGCGTGCCGGACACCAGCGAGATGCCCGCGCGGCTCGACGCTGTGTTGACGGCAATCTACCTGATCTTTACCGAGGGCTACGCGCCGACTCGCGGCGAGCCGCTCATCAGAGCGGACCTTTGCGCCGAAGCGATTCGCCTCGGGCGTCTTGTCAGGACTCTTTTGGAACCTAAACCGCCCACCGAAGCGACCGCCCTCGTGGCGTTGATGTTGTTGCACGACTCACGGCGCGAGGCTCGACGCGATGAAGACGGTAATCTCGTCGTGCTCGAGGAACAGGATCGCACCCTTTGGAATAGACCACAAATTGACGAAGCACTGTCGTTGGTTGAAGAGGCGCTTCGCGGTGGGCCTGGTCCATTCGCACTCGAAGCCGCGATCGCGGCGGAGCACTGCAAGGCTGCGCGCGCGGAAGACACAAACTGGTCCCAGATCGTCAGACTCTACGATCTGCTCGCGCAACTGATGCCGTCGCCGATCGTGTCGCTGAATCGCGCTGTGGCCATCGCCATGGCGCGCGGCCCGCAGCCGGCGCTCGAGCTGATTAATGAACTGGCGGCAGCAGGTGAACTCGACGACTATCACCTGCTGCACGCCGCGCGGGCTGACCTGTTGCGACGGCTCGGCGCGAATGACGAAGCCGCCGAAAGTTATACAACCGCACTCGAGTTAGTCACTAACGACAGCGAGCGCCGCTTCCTCGAGCGGCGCCTTCGCGAACTCCGCGCGACTACTAATTAACTATTAGTGTCTTTGTGCCTTTGTGGTTCAAACGATCTGACCACAAAGACACTAAGACACAAATTGGAAAACTGCTAAGCGGTGTGGGCGGCCATGCGCTTATCCATCTCTTCCGGAGTGACGTCTTCCTTGTGCGTGGCGATGGTCCAGACGTGTCCAAACGGATCGGTCAACGTACCGGAACGATCGCCGTAGAACTGATCCTGCAACGGCTTCACTTCCGTAGCGCCGGCATCGATAGCTTGCTTGTATACCGTGTCGCAGTCGTCAACGTAAATCATGAGACTGACCGGCGTGCCGCCTAACGCCTTAGGTCCTTTGTAGCCCATCTGTGGCTGAGGGTCGGCGAGCATGAAGGGTGAATCACCGATCTTCATCTCGGCGTGGCCAATCTTTCCTTCGTGCTCCATGCGGAATAATTCGGTTGCGCCGAATGCTTTCTTGTAATACTCGAGGGCGTCAGCCGCTCCATCAACGATCAGGTAAGGCGTCAGGGAATGATATCCGTCGGGAATCGGTTTTACGTCTGCCATAATTTTGTCCCCTTTCACTTGGTTGAGTTGTTTATTTCAAAAGAGCTTTTTTGTCTAGAAAAGCGATCACGGTTTCATTGAACTCCTTCGGCTTCTCCATCATCACGAAGTGGCCCACACCCTCAAACCAGTGCAACTCCAAATCAGGAGCAAGGCTGCGAAGGAATTCTTCGGTGTCGGGCTGCCAGAACGGCGACTTCGCCAGTATCGCCAACACCGGCACGTTCATCTTGTCAGGACCGTAAAGCGAGTCCTGACTCATACTCTCCATCGCACTGACCAGCACGTGCTGTGGAGTATTTGCAAACGACGTCCTGATGCGTTCCTGATCGGCAGCAGGAAGCGTGGCCATCATCTGGGCAAACATCTGCGCGACCGCTTCCTTGTAGTTTGGCCCACGAAACGTCGCCATGAACTGTTCCCGCATTTCCTTTGTGCCGAAGGGTCGTAAGCCGCCATCGACAATCACGATTCCGAGCGTCTTCTGCGGATACTTGCGATAGAACTGTCGCGCCACCGGCGTTCCCATGCTGTGGCCCACCACCACTGCTCGCTCAACCTTTGCATCGCGCAACACGGCATCGATCGCGTTGGCAAACAGATCCATGCTATATGCGATCTGTGGCTTGTCACTCTCGCCGTGTCCGGGCAGGTCAAGCGCGATAACCCTGTTGCGCTTGGCAAACTCCGGGATCTGGTCGCGCCAGAAAGTCAGGTTGGAACCCCAGCCGTGAATTAGAACGAGCGCGTCCTTGCCTTTGCCGTAACTCTTGTAATGAATGCGCGCGCCGTCGAGCTTTGCGTATTGAGACTCGTCGTCCATGGCCGCCGCGCTCGTGGCGGCCACCACTAAAGCCATGATTGCGAAGAGCGCGCGAGTGTATTTGAGTTTCGTTGTCATGATGAGTTCCTTTCACCGTTCAGAGTTCAAGCTTTAGCTTGTCGTCTTCGTCACAAAACACAGCCTAAAGGCTGAACTCTGAACTGTTGTTCTTAACGATCACGAGTGTCATGTCGTCAGTGAGAGGGCGCGGAGCCGCGAAGTCCTGCACGGCGCCAAGCACCGAAAACAGAACAGACTCCGCCGAGCCGCCTCGTGCGCGACGAAATTCAGTTTCGAGCCGCTTACTGCCAAACTCCTGATCCGCTTCGTTAAATGATTCTAAGATGCCATCAGAACAGGCCAGCAGCAAATCGCGCGCGCCCAGTTTCACACTGCCTCGATCAAACCTCGCCGCCGGCACAGCACCAAGCACTGGTCCGCCAATCGAGAGCAATTCGAGATGTCCGTCCGAACGAAGAAGGAAAGCAGGCGGATGACCGGCATTGCAGTAATCCAATCGCCCGGTGTGCGCATCGAGACGCGCGACAAACAAACTACTGAGCGGCTCGATCGACGACAGGAGCGCGATGTCGCGATTAACTCCCGCGACGATCGCTTCCGGGTCACTGTTTGCAGCCGTGTACGTGCGGAGCAAACCGATTAGATGAGTGACCCACATTCCAGCGGCGAGTCCTTTACCACCAATGTCCCCGAGAGCGAGCACCAACCCTTCGCCGGTTTCCTCGACACTAAAGAAATCACCCGGTAAATGACGCACTGCAAAGATCTCGCTTGCAACGTCGAAAGCACCGTGACGCACCAAACTCGGCGCACACAATTTCCGGTGCACCTGCGCCGCTTCGAAGATCGCGGTGTTCAGCTCCGCGTAATTCTTTTGCAGTGTTTCGAGCTTCGCTTCAAGGGGATCTTCCTGGTAGCGCTTGGGCCAAAGCGGCGACAAGTCGTCGCACTCCAGGGAGACGTTCAAGTCATCGATCTTGAATGCTGGGAGAGCCATAATAAGAAGACCTCATCCGACAAACTTATAGCCACTACCATGAACGGTAAGAATGAAACGTGGTTCTTCTGGATTTGGTTCGAGCTTTTGTCTGAGATGAACGATGTGCGTATCGACCGTGCGCGTAGTCGGATAATTTTCGTATCCCCACACTGCATCGAGCAGGCGATCGCGACTCAGTGTTTCAACCGGATGGGCGATGAAATAAGCGAGCAGGGCAAACTCTTTGGCTGAGAGATCGATCACGTCGCCATTGCGCCGCACTTCATTGCTGCGAATGTTGACCTCGACGTCGCTGAACCGGTAAACCTCGGTCGTTGGCGCCGGCGAGGAGACTCGTCGCAGAACGGCTTTCACGCGCGCCATCAGTTCGCGCACCGAAAACGGTTTGGTGACGTAATCGTCAGCGCCTAATTCCAGACCAACGACTTTATCAATCTCCTGCCCGCGCGCAGTCAGCATGATGATGGGCACCGAAGGGCGTTTCGCTTTCAACTGCTTGCACACGTCGAGTCCACTCATGCGCGGCATCATCACGTCGAGCACGACGAGATCCGGATTATCGGCGAGCGCGCGCTCCAGGCCTGCTACGCCGTCGTTGGCGCTGATAACGTCGTAGCCTTCGTATTCGAAGTTGTCGCGCAAGCCGGCAACCATTGCGGGTTCGTCTTCAACGATGAGAATTTTGCTTTTCATGATGACCACCCCTTTTCATTGCCAATTTCCGATTGCCGGCAATTGGCAATCGCTTCAGGCGGCGCCGGTCGTCTCCGGTTCTCGCGCGAGCGGCAGCGACAACGTGAACTTACTTCCGCGTCCGGGAGCGCTTTCAACTTCAACCTCGCCACCGTGCGCGCGAGTGATGTGACGCACAAGCGACAACCCGAGACCGCTTCCCTTCGTGTTGTGTACCAGCGGATCGCACGTGCGATAAAACTTCTCGAAGATGCGCGACTGTTCGTGCCGGTCGATACCGATGCCGCGGTCACTCACTTCCAGCTTCAGTACACTCTGATCTCGATAAAGCCGAACGCCCAGAAATTTTTCGTTGTCCGAATATTTCAATGCATTGTTAACCAGATTGACAAGCGCGCGCGCGATTGCTTCGCGATCGACGCGGACTGCCGGAACCGGATCGATGTGCTCTTCGAGCGCAAACCCCTGCTGCTCGATCTGATAGCGATACGAGTCGAGCGTGTTGCGCACGAGTTCCGCAATGTCAGTCTCGCGGAAGTCGTATTCTTTAGCGCCGGCTTCAATGCGAGAGAAGTCGAGAATGTTGTTGATTAAGGCACTTAGCCTTTCGCTCTCCTTGCGAATGATGCTGTAGTACTCGTGCTTCTTACCATCAGTGGTGATACGTCCCAGCTCGAGTGTTTCCGCGTACAGCCGAATCAACGCCAACGGCGTGCGCAACTCATGCGAGACGTTCGAAACAAAATCAGACTTCAAACGCGCCAGCGCGACTTGCTTGTTGACGCTGCGATAAGTCAATACCAATCCGCCGATCATCAAGACCGATAAAACTCCCAGGATCAGAAAGCTCTGCAACACCCAGCGGCGGCTGATTGCTTCGGCGGTCGTTCCCTGAAACTTGATACCTAATGCGAGACCGCGAAAAGGATCGTCGAGGTTGTAAGAGATCTCCGGTTTTCCATTCCCCCAACCGGCTGACGTAGCAAGCGGCCGATCGGGTTCTGCCTTGAACGCATCCGCTGGGTAGACCATCATCGCGAGGCGCTGATCCGGGTGCTCAACTGCCTGCTGTGGCATCAATTCATGAAATCCCTGGGCCGAGGGTTGTCCCGGGTCACCACTAAAGCTCTGCGAGGTCAACTCCCCCAGCAATTCCGGAAAGAAAGTTTGTTTTAAGTAGTTCGGATCGAAACTAACGCCTCCCAACACAGTTCGATCGCGATAGACTTCGGGAAAGGAAAAGATTGCAGTCGAGATGTAAACGGGGCCGTTAGGCCTGTCAGATTCTCCGCTGTACCAGATGATGGGCTTCGACTTCTTGCGCATCTGCTCGCAGAGGTACGGGCCTTCGAGACCGAACCAGCCGCTATACATCTTGCCCATGTCGGCAGCCTCTTTTTCACTCATGCGACTCCGGTCAGACTGGAGCATGATTCCTTTCTTCGCGTCGAAAAGAAAAACGTGAGTAAACCAGGGGCTCTTCGAGACAATGAGATCGAGCTTTCTTCGTTTCTCATCGTCCGAATCAGCGTCAGACGGAAAAGCATTTCGCGCCTGCTCAGTAAGTTCATAAGCCTTGCTGTTAATCTTCTTGGCGCCGATCGAAAGCACGTATTGAAAGTCGCGATGGATCAGCGCTTCGACCTTCTTGTCGCGCTGGATCGATTTGACGTGTTGAAAGTTGACGAAGATGAGGGTCAAGGCCGGCAACACAACCGCCAGCCCGAGCGTCAGGACGAGCCGGAACCGAGCGTTGCTTTCTCTCCTGGATTTCATTCGTGGCAGAGCATACGCTGCATAACCGCCAGGCTGTGTCAAGGCTACGTAAAAATTTGTTAAGAGTTGTGAATTCATCCACAGATTACACAGATTGCACAGATTTTTTCTGCGTAACCTGTGTAATCTGCGGATAGATACCTTAATATACGCCGCATGGAGACCACAGTTAAACATCTGACGATGCAGGAACTCGAAGCCGCATTAGACCATCTGCGCCAGGCGCCGAAAGATGAAGGCGTTTTGCAGTTGATCGTGCGACGTCCCGCCGTAGATCAGCGTGAGGTGTTGGAAGAGGCAGAGCTTGACACTGTTCTCGGCCTTATTGGCGACACCTGGAACGTACGCGGCAGCTCGAAGACTCCGGACGGCTCACCACATCCCGAGATGCAGATCAATATCATGAACGCTCGCGTCACTGCCCTGGTCGCACAGGAGTTTGAACGCTGGCCGCTCGCAGGCGATCAACTCTACATCGATATGGATCTGAGCAAGCAGAACCTGCCGGCAGGCTCACGTATAGCAGTCGGTACGGCAGTCGTTGAGGTCAGCCCACTGCCACACACCGGCTGTCAGAAGTTTGTATCGCGCTTTGGCCTTGACGCAATGAAGTTTGTCAATTCACCAGTAGGCAAGGAACTCTGCCTGCGCGGCATCAACGCTAAAGTGGTCCAGGCGGGTGTCGTGAAGGTGGGTTCTACAGCGAGAAAAATAACCACGAACCAACGCGGATGACACGATCGATCCATGTCATCCGCGTTAACCCGTGGCGGACCTCACGCAGCTCTCTGCCGCGAATGTCGGCCCTCTGCAAACCTCTCGATCATCTTCCTATTGAACGCGGGTATATCGGCAGGCTTCCGACTAGTTATTAAGCCGTCATCTACAACTACTTCCTTGTCCACCCAACGCGCGCCGGCATTGATCAGATCTTTTCTCAACGACGGCCACGAAGTGATTGTCCTTCCCTTTACTACTTCGGAGTCGATGAGTGTCCATGGCGCATGACAGATTGCTGCCACAGGTTTTCCCGTCACAAAAAATCCATCAATAAACTCGACTGCCCTTGTCATCATTCTCAGTTGATCCGGATTTCTCACGCCACCCGGCAGTAATAATGCGTCGTAATCATCAGAACGCGCCCTGGTCAACGGCATATCTACCTTAAATGAGTCCGCTTTTTCGTCGTGATTCCATCCCTGCACTTCATCGCCGGCGGGCGAGACGATCTCGATAGTCGCTCCAGCATCTTCCAATGCTTTCTTCGGCTCCGTCAGCTCAACCTGTTCAAATCCATCGGCGACCAGGATCGCCACCTTTTTTCCCTTCAATACCTTCTCCATGAGGTTCCTCCTTGCTCTGCACCAAAACTTTGCCGGAGCTGACATCTTTTAGGGAGTGCGGCGACTTGACGCCACTTTGGTCGGCGGATCCTAAGCTTGGGCAAGTCACCGCACTCCAACCGTGCCCTGCTCTGTCTGACGAACCACTGTTAGGCAATAAAGGTGCCGCCTATGTAGGATCGTCAAAAGCCCTGCGTATTCCACCGTACAGAATGAGCGGAGGTCAAAATTAGCGGCAAAACGTAACGAACTCCGACAGCAGTGTCCGTACTCAGGCCACCTTCTTTGTGCGGTTTTGTGCTTCTTTGCGGCTCTAAACGACTCTTCGCTTCCAGCGGCCACGACGGAAAACAGCCGCGCTGACCACTGCCAACGTGGAAAAGGCAATCGTTATCGCTATGAATACCCCGCGCGGCCCTAAGCCGGCCACGACACTCAGTGCGTAAGCGAGCGGGATTTCCCAGAGCCAGAACACGAAAAGGTTGATAATAGTCGGCGTCCAGGTGTCGCCGGCCCCATTGAACGATTGGCCGAGCACCATGCCATAGGCGTAAAACAGAAAACCGTACGCGATGATGCGCAGACAATCGACACCATAGTGCGCAACGTCAGGGACGTCGGTGTAGAGCCAGATGATCTGCGGGGCGAAGAGAATGAATACCAGTCCTACGATGCCGAGAAATATCATGTTGTAGAAACCGGCTTTCCAAACTGCGCGTTCGGCGCGTTCCGGATTACCTGCGCCCAGCGCCTGGCCAACCATGGTGGCGGCGGCGTTGGCCATTCCCCACGAGGGCAGCAACGCAAAAAGAATCACGCGAATGCCGAACGTGTAACCCGCCACCGCATTACTGCCGAAACTCGAGATGATACGTACGAGGCCAATCCAGCTCGCCATTCCGATAAAGACTTGAAACGTTCCGGTCGATGACAGTCTTAAAAGCCGGCTGATGATCGCCGGTTCGATACGCAGGTGGCGGCGCTCGATATTGAACCGGCCTCCTGAACGAATGAGCCTGCTGAGCGCGTAGAGTGCGCCGGTTCCTCTGCCGATGTTCGTGGCAATGGCAGCGCCGACTATGCCCAGCTTCGGAAAAGGTCCCAGACCGAAGATTAAACAAGGACCGAGGATGATGTTGATCCAATTCGCCAGCCATAACGTGCGCATCGCAATCGCTGCATCACCGGCCCCTCGGAAGATGGCGTTGATCATGAAGAGCATCACGACGGTTATGTTTCCGGCGAGCATCACTCGCGTGAATGCCGAACCATGTTCAACTACCCACGGCGAGCCACCCATCATGGCCATCAGTCTTGGCGCGAGCGGAGCCCCGATAATGCCAAGCACGATCGAGACGATCAGCGCCAGCACGATGGCCTGCACCGCTGCGCGCGCCGCGCCGTCCGGATTCTGTTCGCCGATACGACGCGCAACCATTGCCATCCCGCCGATGCTTAAACCGATGGCGAGCGCGTAGATCAATGTCAACAGGGATTCGGTGAGGCCGACAGTGGCAGCAGCGTCAGTTCCGAGGTGCGATACCCAGAAGATGTCAACCACCGCGAATACGCTTTCCATGATCATTTCCAGGACCATGGGAATGGCAAGCAACAGAATTGCGCGGCCGATGGGTCCGGTCGTGTAGTTTCGGTGCGAGCCGCGGATTGATTCCTTCACGGCCGACCATAGGCTTTGTGAGTCTTCGTGAGGAACGGGAATTTGTTCGGAGGAAACGAGTTCGTTTGGGGAGTCCATATCGATGGCCTTTATTTTTGACAGGGTTTACATGTAAATCTTGTTAATCTTGTAATCCTGTAAAACTGACTCTTCAATCAGCCCTGCCGTAGTCGTCATGAAGCCGCTGGATATCGTCTTCGCCGAGATAATTTCCTCGCTGCACTTCTATAAAGATCAGATCTGTCTCGCCGGGATTCTCTACCCTGTGTGCTGCTCCGATGGGAATATCAATCGCTTCACCAGTGCGAACTGTAATTTCCTCGCCGTCGAGCGTGACTTTCGCAGTTCCTTCTACTACAACCCAGTGTTCGGCGCGTTGCGAGTGTTTCTGATAACTGAGTCTCTTCCCTGGTAAAACTTCGATACGTTTGACCTTGAAAGTTGTTCCTTCTTCAAGCACGGTGTAGCTTCCCCAGGGTCGTCGATCAAACTCTCGCATGTCCGTTCCTCCTTGAATGGTGGAACGTACCTTAGGCCACAAAAAAACACAAAGGCTCGAAATGAGCCTTTGTGTCTTTCTCTTGTTGTAGCTTACGTTTACGACGCAGCCTTGAGAGTCACGTATAGCACATTGTTACGTCGCTTCACAAGGACGAGCGCCGGTCGCGCACCCGACTGCTGAACCGCTGCGTTGAAGTCCGCAAACGTTTTCACCGGTTGCCGGTTGACTTCCTGAATCAAGTCGCCTTCCCTGATCCCGGCATTCGCAGCGTTGCTGGCCGGATCGACTTTCGTCACCAGCAATCCCTGATCGTCGGCATCGAGACCATAGTGAGAAGCCGCTTCAGCCGTGAGCGTTTGCAGGGTTAAGCCAAACTTCTGATTTCCGCTGCTGCTATTGCTGCTGCTGTCCTCTTCACTTTCCGGTCTCTCTCGCTCCGGCAATTCGGCGAGCGCCACCTGGAAGTTCTGATCGCGTCCGTTGCGCACCGCGGTCACCTCGACAGTGGAGCCGGGCGCCTGGCTGGCAACCGCATTACGCAAGCTGTTGTTGTCCAGGACTGGTTGTTTATTGATCGCCGTAATCACGTCGCCGCGTTTGATGCCGGCTTTTTCAGCCGGACCACCGGCCTGAACTGAAGTAACAATCGCTCCTCGCGCGGCCGGAAGATTCAAGCTGGAAGCAAGATCCGCATCCACTGATTGGATCGTCACACCAAGCATTCCGCGCCGCACTTTTCCAGTCTTCAGCAACTGGTCCATGACGGCCTTCGCCATGTTCGACGGAATCGCGAAGCCGATGCCGATGTTGCCACCGGAGGGCGAAAGAATTTGCGAGTTGATACCGATCAACTCACCATTGGTATTCACCAGCGCGCCGCCCGAATTGCCGCGATTGATTGCGGCGTCAGTCTGAAGGAAATCCTCAAAACTACCGTCGCTCAAGCCAGTCGCGCGACCTTTTGCGCTCACGATGCCGGAGGTGACTGTTTGTCCGATGCCGAGGGGATTACCGACGGCCAGGACAGGGTCGCCGACGCGTACCTTGTCTGAGTCGCTAAACGAAAGCGTCGGCAGGTTCTTCGCATCGATTTTCAAAACGGCGAGATCGCTCGGCGGGTCGGAACCGACCAGCTTCGCCGTGAAGGTGCGGTTGTCGGTTAGTTCAACCTTGATTTCGAGAGCACCGTCCACAACGTGGTGGTTGGTCAGAATGTAACCATCGCCATTGACGATGACTCCCGAGCCGACTCCCTGCACTCGCTGTGGAGGTTGTTGCTGCTGCGGGAGCCGGTCGCCAAAGAAGTCCCGGAACGTGGGGTCGTCCATGAAAGGAAACTGTTGTGCCGCCCGGACACGCTCCGTCGATCGGATGGTCACGACAGCGGGTGAAACCCTGGTCACCAGGTCAGCATATGAGCCCTGCACAGCAACCGAACCTGAAGGCTCTATCGTGGGCGCAGGCTGGGCAGAGGCGAAGTTCAACGTCTTACTTTGCCCGCTGCACGCCGTGAAAGAAAAGACAACCAATAGCAAGCCTAAAAAGATATTGGCTCGCGAGATTGCGCTTCTGTAATGTCGAATTCTATTCATCACAATATCTCCGCTTCGATTATAAAATATGAACTTTGGATTCAAAGAACTCCTTTTCCGTTTACCAGGCCACTTACTACGCCCGCGAAGCGGGCGACAGCATAAAGCCTGGGGCGTAAGCCCCGGGAACGAAATGCAAAACCACGAGCGAGCCCGCGAAGCGGGCGACAGTGCTGCCGCCTGCTTCGCGGGCTCCGACTCATTGATAATTGTCGCGACCTGGGGCTTACGCCCCAGGCTTTATGCTGTCGCCCGCTTCGCGGGCGTAGAGCGAGCGGACCCAAGCTATCATATAGAACTTTCGAGATCTGCGGAGCGACCGTGTGGTATACTGCGCCGTTTTTAAACGCCAGTTAAATCCTGAGATCCGTCAACTGCTTAATGCCAGCAAGCGCGTAATTCACAGCCTGTAAGCCGTTTCGCCCCGGTCTTCCAAACCAAAATACGGCAGCAGTTTCGAGGTATAGCTCTGGTGAATGCTATAGAAATCTCTAACGGCCACGAAGACAATTCCGTCCTCATCGTCAACGACGAGCCCGACCAACTGACCCTGATGGGCAATCTGCTCCACAAGGCCGGATACTCCGTCCTGACGGCCGAAGACGGTTTGGACGGTCTTACAGTCGCAAAGCGAGAGCGCCCCGATCTCGTGATCAGCGACGTCTCGATGCCGCGGATGAATGGCCTGGAATTTTGCCGCGAGATTCGGGCTGACTCTGACCTGAAAACAATCCCCATTCTCCTGATCAGCGCGCGGGAAAAAGACACCGAGAGCGTCGTTGCTGGGCTCCGGGCCGGCGCCGATGATTACCTCGAGATACCGTTTGACTCGACTCGCCTCGTTGCCAAAGTTTCGCGCCTGCTGGAACGCTCGCGCCTGGAGGCCAGTTATCGATACCTGGTCGAGCAGGCCACCGACCTGATCTTCACCCAGGATCTGGCCGGCAGGTTGACCAGTATCAATCTAGCCGGACAAAATTTTCTCGGACGAAAGCCGGAGCAAATCATCGGCAACTCCTTCTTCTCAGTCTTCGGCATCATTCCCGAAAGCAATGGTTTCGCCGGCAGCTTCAGCCGCCCACAGGAAATGCGCGAGTTTCACCATCAGTTTATGGCCCGTTCGGCCGCAGGCGAGGACCGCTGGCTCGACCTGATCGTCTCTCCAATCAAGAACAAACTCGATGAGACCATCGGCTTCCGTGGACTCGCTCGCGACGTCACCGAGCGAAAGCGGTTCGAGGAAGCACTGCGCGATTCCGAAGAGCGTTACCGCCTCCTGTTCGAATCCACGCCCCAACCAATCTGGGTCTACAACGAAGACACACTTGCCTTCTTAGCTGTCAATGAAGCCTCCACTCGCACCTACGGGTTCACGCGCGACGAATTTCTCTCGATGACAATCAACGACATTCGTGCACGCGAAGACATCCCTACGTTAATGATCAAGAACGATCCGAACGACCTCGTGATCTCGAGTCCGTGGCGTCATAAGACAAAGGATGGGAAGACCATCTACGTGGAGGTGAGCTCGCACCCCGTCGTTTTTGACGGCAAGAACAGCCGGCTCGTGATCGTCAACGACGTCACCGAAAGAAAACTTCTCGACGAGAAGCAGCAGCGGCTGCACACGTCGCTGCAACAGTCTGCAATGGAATGGCGGCAGACTTTCAACGCGATCGATTTCCCGGTGCTCATCGTCGATCTCGAAGGCGTCGTCAAACGTTCGAATCTCGCCGCGGAACAGATTGTTGGTATCGACGCAGAACAGATCGTGGACGCCACGCTTGCTCAACTCGGCGATGGGCAGCCCTGGAAAAAAGCTGCCGAACTCCTCGAGAGCATTCGTGACGTCAGTGCTCCGGTGACCGAAGAAGTTCAAGACGACGCCACCGGAAAAACATGGGCCATCACGCTCTACCATATCAACGAATTCGGTTCGGCCGGCGAGCGCGCGATCCTAATCGCTCACGACATTACCAAGAGAGTCGAGATGGAAGCGTCGCTGCGGCAAAGCGAAATGATGTCGTTGCTCGGTTCGCTGGTGGCCGGTGTCGCTCACGAAGTCAGAAATCCTTTGTTCGGTATCTCTTCGATACTCGACGCTTTCGAAACAAGGTTCAGCGACCGCACGGAATACTTGCGTTATACAAATGTATTGCGGGATGAGATAGGACGACTCACAATCCTGATGGAAGAGTTGTTGGAGTACGGAAAGCCATTCCGCGGGGAGTTGTACCTGGTTTCAATGGAAGAGATGGTTTCAAGGTCCATCCGTGCATGTCTGCCGAAAGCGGAGGTCGCCCAAGTAAATCTCGAAAGCAGGATTGAAGACTCGCTGCCGAAAATCAGAATCGATCGCCGGCGACTTTCCAAGGTGTTTGTAAACCTGATCGAAAATGCTATTCAGCATGCGCCGCAGAAATCTTTAGTTACGATCGAAGCAAACAGAATCGTGGACGGAAATCACGAGTGGGTCCAGTGTGCGATCCGGGATTCAGGAAGCGGCATTCTCGCGGAAGATATACCGAAGATTTTCGAACCTTTCTTCTCAAAACGACGAGGCGGAACCGGACTCGGTCTGGCAATCGCCCAGCGCATCATGCAGGAACACGGAGGAAAATTGATTGCCGGCAATAATCCCGAAGGGGGAGCCTGTATGATAGCGCGCTTTCCCATACCAGTTGAGGGAGATGCTTAATGTCCAGGAACAAGATCTTGGTTGTCGATGATGAATCGGGAGTCAGATTTGGTATCCGTGATTTCCTGGAACAGCACGGTTACGAAATCGAAGAAGCTGAAACCTGCCAGGACGCGCAGCACCTGTTTCGCAACTCCCGGCCGGACATCGTCATCGCCGATTACATGCTGCCGGACGGCACCGCGCTCGATCTGCTTCCGCGACTCAAAGAGATCGACGCCGGAATTCCGCTGTTGGTCCTGACGGCGCACGGGTCTATTGATCTTGCTGTAAGGGCGATTAAAGAAGGCGCCGAACAATTCTTAACCAAGCCGCTCGAGCTTCCAACCCTCCTCGTGATTCTCCAACGTTTACTTCAGAAACAACGCAACTATCACAAACAACTGGCCAGTAAGTCTCGCCAGGTGCGCCAGGCCATCGATCCCTTCATCGGCACGAGCGCCGCGATCCGCTCGCTCGCGGATCAGGCAAGGAAGATTTTATCGACTGAGAGTCCGGTATTGATCCTGGGTGAAACCGGAACCGGCAAAGGCGTCCTTGCCCGCTGGCTGCACGAGAACAGCCCGCGTGCTGATGAAGCGTTTGTCGATCTGAACTGCGCCGGACTCACCAGAGAACTTCTTGAAACAGAGCTCTTCGGTCACGAGAAAGGCGCATTTACCAGCGCGACCGCCTCGAAGCAGGGACTGTTTGAAGTGGCCCATCGAGGCACGATCTTTCTCGACGAAGTTGGCGACGTCGATCTCCAGATCCAACCGAAACTGTTGAAGGTACTCGAAGAGAAACGTTTTCGACGTTTGGGAGACGTGAGAGATCGCCAGGTGGATGTACGGCTGATTGCCGCGACGCATCAGGACATCGGCCAGCTCGTAAGAGAGAAGCGGTTCCGCGACGATCTCTATTTTCGCATCAGCACCATTCCTCTTTCGTTCCCGGCGCTGCGCGATAGGATCGAAGACATTCCAACCTTGGCCCAATATCTTCTTAATAAGGTATCAGCGGATTTGGGTCGCGGAGAATTGCATTTGGACCAAGGCTGTATCCAGGCCCTACAAGCATATTCCTGGCCGGGTAACATCCGAGAACTACGTAACGTAATAGAACGCGCGGTCTTGCTCAGTGACCAAAAAAACATCACCCTAAACGATCTTCACTTTGATGGACACACACAGATCGGGGCGCCTTTCCTTGACTCGCGTCTGACTCTCCAGGAGCTCGAAAAGCAGCACATTGAGCGAGTGCTTCAGGAAGAGCGAGGCCGCGTGGAAAAGGCCGCGAAGCGCCTCGGCATTCCGCGAAGCTCGCTTTATCAGAAGATCAAGAAGCACCAGATCCAACCATCCAAAGTCTAGACATCCAGTCTGAATCTTAGACGCCCCTCACACTTACTAGTAAATCGACTGCCTCAAAGCCCTTAAAAACTGGCAAGTTTCTGTCATGCACAGATTTGCGAGCAATGGCCTGGCCTTTGCTTAGCTTTGCAGCACGTGCCCAGTGTATTTACTCTCTCGCCCCGACCGAGAGCTTGTCTGGCTGGTATGTTTGAGCGCGCACTTGCCCCGCATCGCTCTCCTATCCACGCCTCTAACGGAATTGATCCCTTCCAAGGTTGCGGCTTGGGAGGCTGAAGTTTTGTCCACCCTCTCAAGGAGACGTGAAAATGCCCAGGTTTTCGAACCTCAAGAAACCATTATTGGCTCTTGCCGCGTTTGGGCTTTTCAGTTTGGCCCATGGAATTGCCAAAGCCGATCCGATTTCAGTTTGCACTGGACCCGGATGCAGCACCACCAATGTCAGCGGCTCCATCGTCGCCGGCAATGGCACGGTAACCATAACTCTTAACAACAACCTGACTAACGCGCAGGTGGTAAGCGTTATTCAGAACATCAGCGCGGTTTACTTTCAAGTGAGTGGCTATAACCTCGGCGCAGTTTCGTTGTCGTCGAGTAACAGCGCTCAATCAACCAACATCAACGGATCTGGAAACGCAGTGCTTGCAGGAGCGGTCAACCCGACCGGCTGGGCTGCAGGTCACAGCGGATCGACCATTACGGTGTGTGTGATTTGTGCCTTCGGCATTAACTCGCCGGCTGGTCCAGACCAAACGATCATCGGTGGGACTGGATCTGGTACGTATGCAAATGCCAACGGCAGCATCGCCGGAAACAATCCGCACAATCCGTTCCTGGTTGGAACCACGACTTTTACTCTCGTAGTTCCTGGAGTAACAGTTAATTCCACTTTCAGTAATGTTGTAATCCAGTTCGGCACAACTGCAACTCCTCCGACACCGGGTCAAACCGAAGTACCGGAACCAGCCAGCATGTTGCTGTTGGGAACGGGCTTAATCGGAGCAGCGGCAGGTCTTCGCCGGCGTTTCGGCAAGAAATAGTTACGGCCAGACCCGCAGCCATTTCTTGCGTTCAGGGAGGGACTCCCCTTCAGGGGAGTCAACGAATAAGGAGCACTTTGAAATGTCCCCATATGGGTCACTAAAGAAACTTGTACTTACGTTGGCGATCTTTGGGATCGTCAGCGTTGTCGCAGGGACGGCCAAGGCCGATATTGTTGTCGTCACTGGCGTCAACAATCAAGGCACCGACAACGTCCTGCTTAATCCCGCAACTAACGTTACCACCGTAACGGGTACCGTTGGCCCAAGCAATCTTGTGGTCAACTTTACCTCTACGAGTGGCAGCCATTTGCTTAACGCTAATCCATCTGGCCAGGCAACGGTCAGCGGAGGCACTGGGAACAGCCCATTCACCCAACTCACCTTCGGGTTGGCGAACAACGACACGTTTACGCGTGCAGTATTCAACATCAATGCCGCGACCGCTGGCTCAGTCGTGATTCACGTCGAAGGTGTCAACATCACTGGTGGTTTCTTCGAGGATGATTTCACCGTAGACGCCAATGGCCAGAACTTCTTCACCGTCACCGCCATTAATGGCCAAGCGATCACATCGATCAGCTTGACCGCAATCAATGGCGCGACCTTCCAGGACGTGAGGCAAGTTCGACTGGGTGGTGGTGATGTTGGCGAAGTTCCCGAACCGACGAGCATGCTGCTTCTAGGTTCAGGGCTAATCGGGGTCGCCGCGGGTTTGCGCAGGCGTTTCAACAAGAAATAGTGGAAAAAGTTCTGCCTTCGAACTATTTCTAGAACGTTGCCAACACAAACTGTGTTTCCACAGCTGCACTTGCTCCGTAGCTGTGGAAGCATCAACCTTAAACGGGTGCCATGGCCAGGCGAGATCATTCAGTTCCCTCGATTGGTACAGGGAACGGGGTCTGCCCGGTCGGAGGCGATGAGATCGTCCCGGTGACGGGAGATTGAATCCGCACCCTCGTGCATTGAGGGTGTTAATTGTCCGGTTTGAACAGCTAGTGCGGATCTGTATTCGAGCCCGGGAAAACAGGGAGCTCTTTACATGGGTGAACCAATGATTCTTCCCCTGGACGCGAATGGGCGGATCTATGCCCTGCAGGATGAAAAGGGAAACACGATCGGGACCGGCACCCGGGAAGTGTGCGAAGTGCTGCTTTACATAATTACTAAACCGGCTTCGCAAAGTATTTCGGGCCGGATAAATGCTCCAGGCGCACATCGAGCGAACGTGCGTGCTGCCATAGCCATATAGCTTCGGGTTGGGCGATAGTTAATCGAGCAACTGTTGCCCTTACCTCATCGTTTACTGTGCGGAGTTACAACGATGGGCTCAAGGGGAGCGTTAGAATTACTTCCGCATGCGCGTGTTGCTTCTGCGCTGCAAAATGACACGTGCCCTGGTATTACCCCTCGCCATAATCAGACGACCGAAAAATTGATGTTGGTTTAGTGTGCCCTGTGAAGCAGAACCCATTCAAAGCCCTCAGGAAAGTCTCGGGTAAATTGAGACAAATGTGGGTTGGGCGAGAGGAGAAGTCTGAGCTGCCGACGCCGCGTCTGCTGGTCGTCGATGATGAGGAGGCGATCTGTTTCTCAATGAGCGAGTACTTCTCGTTGCAGGGATACAAGGTCGATACGGCTTCTGAACTTGAAGAAGCAGAGAAGCTGCTCGGGGCAACTAACTACCGCGTGGTAATCCAGGATCTACGTCTCACGATGACCAACAATCGCGACGGCCTCGACATGATCAAGATGGTCCGGCAACACAATCCTCAAGCGCGAATCGTCGTGCTGACGGCGTATGGGTCGCCGGAGATCGAAGATGAAGCGAGGCGTTACGGCGCCGACGCTTTTCTCAGAAAACCCAAACCGTTATCGCAGGTGGCGCAAGTGGTCCAGGGCCTCCTCGAAGCTCCTCCCCGACAAGCCGCCCGCCCGGCTTAGGCAAGTGCGATTAATATAGGTCCTATAGGACCTATAGGACCTATTTGTCTTAATGAAAGTCGTGCGAGGGGGCGGCGGCAACCGCGAATGTAAGCGGCTTCACCTCTCTTGCTCTTACCGAAATAACATTATCCTGGTTTTGCAGCACTCCCTCGATTAACAGGAAAGGATGATCTACCAGCTCCAGCCGGTAGCGATCGAAGAGTTGCGGGGTGACGATTATGTTGCTCACTCCTGTCTCGTCTTCGAGACTCAAGAACATAAATCCTTTTGCCGTGCCCGGCCGCTGGCGAACAATCACCCACCCGGCAACGCGAACAGAACTGCCGTCGCGCAGCTTACGAATATCGATTGCTCTCAAGGCCTGCAGCTTGTTCAGCTCTCCTCGATAATAAGCAACCGGGTGCTTGCCGATCGTCAGTCCCGTCCCACGAAAATCCGCATCCATCCGCTCCAGTAAACCCATCTGCTGCAAAGGTGAATTGCCATCCTGCTCGAGCAACTCCTCGTAGAGTTTGCCTGGAGCACGCGTCACACGTTCAACCTGCCATAACGCGTCGCGGCGATGAGTCTTTGGTTTTTGAGCTTTAGATTTGCGTCCAGCGGGAGCCTGGATAAAATTCAACGCTCCGATCGCGGCCAACTTTCTCATTTCATCCTTGCGCAGCTCAGGTACACGATTACGCAAATCATCAATGCCGGCGAAACCACGTACGGCTCTCTCACGAACAATGGCCTGCCCTGACTGCTGGCTTAAACCCTTCGCATATCTCAGTCCGAGGCGGAGTACCGGGTGTCCCTCTTCTTTCTCGAGGGTGCACAACCAATCCGAGCAGGTAACATCGATCGGCAGGACCTTCAATCCATGACGCTGCGCATCTTTAATGAGCGTGAAAGGTTGATAAAAACCCATCGGTTGATTGTTGAGTATCGCCGCGGTGAACGCCGCGAGGTAATTACATTTTAGGTAGGCACTCGCATAAGCTATGAGGGCAAAACTTGCCGCATGCGATTCCGGAAAACCGTAGAGCGCGAACGAACTGATGGCCAGCACAATCTCGTCCTGAGTTTTCCCCGCGATTCCATTTCGCATCAGGCCTTGCCGCAGTTTTCCTTCAATCGATTTCATGCGAGCTTCCGAGCGTTTGAAACCAAACGCGCGGCGCAGCTCTTCCGCCTCGCCACCGGAAAACCCGGCACACACCATCGCCATTCTCAATAGCTGTTCTTGAAACAGCGGCACGCCGAGTGTTCGTTTTAAGATTGGTTCCAGGCTGGGATGAGCATAAGTCACGGGTTCTCTACCCTGCCGGCGTTTCAGATACGGATGGACCATGTTTCCCACAATGGGCCCAGGCCGGATGATGGCCACCTGCACTACGATGTCGTAAAAAGTCGCCGGCCGCAGTCGCGGCAAACACGACATCTGGGCACGGCTTTCGACTTGAAACATTCCAATCGTGTCGGCGTTTTGCAGTGCCTCATAAACTGCCTTGTCGTTTTGCGGAAGATGGGCCAAGTCAACTTCTTCACCATAGGAATCGCGAATCAGTGTGATCGAATCTTCCAGCACTGCCATCATGCCCAATCCCAGCAGATCCACTTTGATCAGTCCCAGGTCCGCGCAATCTTCCTTGTCCCACTGGACGACCACACGTCCCGGCATGGCCGCCGGTTCGAGTGGCACAACGGAATCGAGCTGTCCCTGGCAAATCACCATGCCGCCCGAATGCTGGCCGAGGTGGCGCGGCAGATCCTGGACCATTTGATAAAGCTGAAAGAATTTCTTAATGCGTGGGTTGCTCAGGTCCAAGCCCGCATCACGAAACTGCCGCTCACTGGAATCATTTGGATCTTTCCATTCCCACGTGTGGACCAGGGCAGAAAGACGTGAAAGCGTTTCTTCATCAAAATCCAACGCCTTCCCTACCTCGCGCGCTGCGGAGCGCCCGCGATAGGTGATGACGTTGGCGGTCATGGCCGCTCCGAGTTTTCCGTAACGTTCGTAAACGTATTGAATTGCTTTCTCACGCTGATCTCCGCTCGGCAGATCGAGATCGATGTCGGGCCATTCGTTTCGTTCTTCAGAAAGAAATCGTTCAAACAACAAATCCATGCCGATGGGATCTACGGCCGTGATTCCCAACGAATAACAGACCGCGCTGTTTGCCGCTGAGCCTCGTCCCTGGACCAGAATGCCTTGTTTGCGACAAAACTGGACGATGTCCCAAACAATCAGGAAATAACCTTCCAGCTTGAGCTTTTCGATTAACTTCAACTCGCGCTCGAGCTGCGGGCGTGCCTTTTCGTAAGTGGGGGCGTCTCTCACGCCCGTATAGCGCCGGCGTGCGCCTTCTTCTGTGAGCTTGCGCAGGAGAGAGGCCATGGTTTCGCCCGGTGGTGTAGGATATTTGGGAAATTCGTAGCCGAGATCTTCAAGCGTGAACTTCAGTCGCGAGGAAAGCTCAGCAGTATTCGCAATAGCTTCCGGCAGATCTGCAAAGAGCTTCTGCATCGTCGCGCCTGACTTCAGATATCGCTCCGAGTTTTGCGCCAGCAGGCGTCCCGCGTTTTCCAGTCGCACGTGATTGCGAATACAGGTGAAGACGTCAGACACTTCACGGCGTGCGGGCATCGCGTAACAGACGCCGTTCGTAGCGAGTAAAGGCAAATGATTACGCCGGGCAAGTTCGACGACTAAATGATTGCGAGCTTCCTCCTCGCGATCGAAATGGCGCTGCAATTCCGCATACACATTCTTTTTTCCAAATAGCTCCAGCAGCCACTCGATACTTCCCTGCGCTTCCTCGGCGCTCTCTGCGCCTGTGCTGTTTATCGCGCGCGCGATTGGACCATCAAATCCGCCGGTCAAACAGATCAACCCCTTGGCATGCGCGGCAAACTCTTCAGACGTGACCACACACTCACCCGGTTTTGCGTGTTTGGGTACACGCAATTTCATTAGGGTGATCAGGCGGCAGAGATTTTGATAGCCGGTACGGTTACGCACTAAAACAGGAATTGAGCAGATGGCTGGAGGTTGGCCTTTGAACTTTGGAATTTGAACGCTTATCTCGGCGCCGATGTGGGCCTTGATGTCATTCTTCTTCGCGGAGAGGTGAAACCGCGGCGCGCCATACACGCCATCACGATCCAGCAAAGCCATTGCCGGCATCTCCAACTCAACACCGGCAGCAATCAACTCTTCAGGCACAGAAGCGCCCTCTAAAAAACTAAAAGCCGACCGCGCGTGTAACTCGACGTACGTGGACATGATGGGTGTCTTATTTCTCTGCGGATCTCTGCGTACCCTCTGCGTCCTCTGCGGTAAAAGAGAGATCACCGCAGAGGACGCAGAGGGTACGCAGAGATCCGCAGAGAAGAATTTTGTGTGCTTTTTGTGCCTCTTTGTGGCTAATCGTAGTTTCCTTCTACAAACCAGGTCTCCGTTTTAAGCTCTCGATAAATTCGATACACGGCTTGTTGGCCTGAATGTTCGAGCATCACGTCCCACTCATCTCTGGCCCAGCGATCGCCGCGCCACCAATCACCCGTAGTTCTCCATGGACCAGCAAGGCTGACCACCTTTCCGTAAACGCTTCGCTGCTTGCCCCAGGCGCTGATCTGCATGGGCCAACCCTGCTCGGCTTGAACTACCGCACGCAGTGGCGGACGAAATATTCGGAAACCCAAACATTGCCGGTTGTCGATTGCCAATTGCCGGTTGTTTGCGGCTTTAGTATTGAGCGTGAAACGTCTCAGGGTGAACGCGTCCGGACGGTGAGTATCGAGCAAAGCTGGAGAGCCGATATTTTCTTCGCCCACGAGCTTCGCAAGTCTCGCGAGCGTGAGCTCCAGTTTGTCCGGCGCCGGAGCGAGCGGTACAAACAGTCCGTTCTGCAACACACGCGGTTTCACCGGCTCACACGTAATTGAAACTGATCTTACGGCTGCTTGAGGCGGATGCATTTCCGTGTCGAGCAACAATAATTTCAGAAACACTTTGTGGTCGCGCATTGGGTGAGGCAAAGTCAATTTGCGTTCATGTGACGTCCGATTTTCCAGTTGCATCACCACGCGCAATTCGTTTGTAGACAGCGCATAAGCATTCAGAGCCGCGCAGAGTTGATGCAGGAGTGGCGCAAAAACAAATGAGAGTGGCTCGAGTTCGGTAATCGCGTGTTCGAGCTCAATCGAATATGCAAACACAGGCGCGGGCGGTTTGACCTTTAAATGTCGCTCGGTTTTGCCGGCGGCCAGTTGTTGCAGTCTTACTCCAGGCTGTCCCAAACGTTCGGAAACACCTGCGACGGGAAGCAAAGCGAAATCAGCAAAGGTGCGAATGCCCCACAGCTTCAGTGTTTCCAGGATTTCGTCCGCAACTTTCTTCTCGATATTGACCAGCGAATAGTCGAGGTGAGCGACAGGAAACTCTCCGAGGCAAGTTAATTCCTCACCGGGTGAAACGAAGGTTATCCCCTGCAGGCGAGTGGCAGCGTGAATTGCGGCATCGGGGTTGGCGGCGATGGCTACACTGACTGTGCTTTCCAATCCACCCTCGAGCCCGGGTTTTTTGGCTCGAAAAGATATTTCATTTGCGAGTTGATAAGCGGAGCCAAATAACAACTCACAGCCATCGACATCGATTACGACGGTGCCGGGGCGGTGCTCTTCGACCACCGGGGAAAAATTATAGGCAAACTCCGGCAAAGAAAGATTGGCCGGTATTTGTTGGACATGAATACTCGCAAACACGATTGAACGAAGATTTACCGAAAATTAACGAACGCTAGCGTTGTGATAGGCTCCGAATCGAACCTCATTCAGCGAGGGAGAAAGGGGGCGCTGGCGATTAACTTTTATCGTATTGAGACGCAAAAGATTTCCGTGGGTAACCGATGGCCGGTTTACGGGCCGATTCACAGGAGTTTGCTTTCGCATAGGCATGACGTTCCGCGGGGCAACGAATCGATGGGGATTCGCTCGTGACCATTCCGCCGCTCCATTCAACTCCAAAGTTAGTGCAGCACATGACCGGGTACAGGCTTCTTCTGAAACCACCACTATTACTGTCGGCCTATCTTCCACCGTATGGCGAAAGCGATACCACCACGACGAAATGATCCGGCGTGTATCCTTTGCCGCAACATCGCCGATATCGAGGATCACCAGGCCGAACCCACCTGCATGTAACAAGAGATCCGTGGCCTTGAAAGCGTGCTCGAGATTTCCGGCGCCACGGACCCACAGCAAACGATCGAAATCTATGCCGGCTGCCGCCGCGGCCGCCGGGGCAAACAGATCATTCGTGTCGATCAGCGCACAGGTCTCTCCCTGAGTGGTTGCATAAGCGAGCATTGAATACATCAGACTGGTGCGTCCCGACGATGCGTGTCCAAAGACTTCGCTGATAGCTCCTCGCGGCAAGCCGCCTGTTAAAGCGTCGATCTCCGGAATGCCTGTGGAGAGAGTTTCGACCGCAGGCTTTTCATGGACCTTGAATACGTCGCCGCCTAACCGGCCGGCAATATCAGCTTCGAGCTCTGCTTTTGATAATGCTGCTTTCATGATTAGAATCTCTCTGTAATCAGATAGGGCCTATCCGACCTATAGGACTTATAGGGCCTATGAAAGAATGCAGAGATGCCAAAACGTAAATCCTCAACCAGCACGGCTGCGCCTTTAATTCCGCCGCGCCCAACACTCTCGTCGCTCAAAAACGCCGCTGCCGATTGCCGCGCGTGCGACCTCTGGGAAAAAGGCACGCAAACCGTTTTTGGCGAAGGCTCGCGGCGAGTAAAAGTCATGTTCGTCGGCGAGCAGCCAGGCAACGAAGAAGATCTGACCGGCAAACCTTTTGTCGGACCTGCCGGACGTTTCCTCGATAACGCCCTCGAAGCCGCAGGCATCGATCGCCAACAAACCTACGTCACCAATGTTGTCAAACACTTCAAATGGGAACCGCGCGGCAAACGCCGGATCCACAAGAAACCCAACTCCCAGGAAATCAACGCCTGTCGTCCCTGGCTCGAGGCTGAGATCGCCGTTGTCAAACCCGACGTCATTGTTGCTCTCGGCGCTACAGCCGCCCAGTCTCTTCTCGGCCCGCAGTTTCGAGTAACAAAACAACGCGGTGAATTTATCCCTTCAACCCTCGCTCCCTACGTAATGGCTACCGTGCATCCTTCCTCCATTCTTCGCGCTCCCGATGATGAAACGCGCCAGCTCGAGTCGCGACTCTTCATTGAAGACCTCAAAAAACTCGCGAAGGTAATCAAGTAGAGCCGCCTTACCGGACTTCAGTCGCGCCGTGACTTTAGCCCGGTGGTGGTGTTCAACTTGCCCAATCCAGAAACTGTTCAAATCCGGACGATGAGGGGCAAATCGATTACCGGGCTAGAGTCGCGGCGCGACGACAGAACCGGGGCGGCAGCGGTCTCCCCCACGCTACCGTTCCCGGCCCTGTAAAAAACTACTTGACGTCGCGCCTCATATGTTCGAGAATGTTCGCTAGATTTTCGGTTGTCAACGAAAATCATTTTCGAACAAGTAAAGAGGGAACGTTATGCCCGTCACAGCCAAACAAAGAAGAGTTTATGAGTTCATCCGGCGCTATATCGAGTCGAACCATGAACCACCCACCATTGCAGAGATCGGGCGGCAATTTCAGATGAGTTCGTCTGCCAGTGTCCACGCCATCCTTGTAGCTCTGGAGCGTGAGGGACTAATAAAACGCATTCCGAACGTCAGCCGCGGGATTGAGATCGTCCAACAAAAAGGTGGTGGTGACGATGATGACAATGAAATCCCTTTGCTGGGAACCGTAGCTGCCGGTCAGCCAATCGAAGCAATTCTTACCCACGACACTATCTCCGTGCCGAAAGACTTGCAGGGACGCGGACGCACTTTCGCCCTGCGCGTGCGTGGGGATTCCATGATCGAGGAAAACATTCAGGATGGAGACATCATCATCGTTGCGTCGCAAAGGACCGCCGATAATGGTCAGATGGTCGTCGCCCTTATAGACGGCAACTACGCGACGGTGAAGAAGTTTTATCGCGAACCTGAGTTCATTCGTCTCGAGCCGGCCAACCCGCAGTTCAAGCCGATCTTCATCAAGACGCCGGAAAGGATCCAGATCCAGGGTGTCGTGAGAGGGTTAATTCGTAAATATGCCCCCGCATAAGCGACCGGAAAATGAGAGTGAAGTGGAATTTGTCGGGTTTGCGCTAAGCGATTGCACAGTTGATATTGACCAGGCTTCGGCGAAGTACTTGCGAGTTGTGCACGGCACGGCGCTCGAGCTGGCGGTGCACAATCAATTCGGCGCCGACATTGGTGGCTTCTGGTTACTATCAGACCAGATCGATCAATTGCGCCGCCTATCTGAGTATTACTCACCAGAGGAAGCGCCACTTGTCGAATTCGCGATCGAAGCTTATCTCGCGGCTCAAATTCGGGGTTTAATCTGAGCCGCAGATGAACGCAGATATCCGCAGATCTAATCTGCGGATATCTGCGTTTCATCTGCGGCTAGAACTTTCTTCGTGGCTTTACGCACGACGATGAAGGCGATGCCGGTAATGATCATGGCGCCACCAATGAGGGTCCGCCAGCCTATCTCTTCGTTCAAAACAATCATTCCCAGGAGCACTGCCACCACCGGGATGACCAGCGCTATCAACATTGACTTCGTAACGTCCATGTTCAGCACCAGCCAGTAGTAGAGTAAAAACGCAATCACAGAACCAACAATCGCCAGATACAACAGGGCGATTAAAGCCATCGGCGTCCAGTGAAAGTGCAATGGATTCCCCTCAAGCGGGATCCCCACCGCCAGCAGCAGCAATAAACCAAAAACCATTTGCCCGCCGGCGAGTATCGCCGGATCGAGGTTCTTTCCGTACGCTTTCACCAGCACATTCGAATAGGCCGCGCACATCGAGCCGAAAACCAGTGCGACGCAACCCACCAGGGCCTGGCGACCCGCGATAGCAAGTTGATTTGAAAACACTACGCCCACGCCGCACACTCCGAGGACTACCCCGCCGATCCTGGACCAGCTCAGTCGTTCACCGGGCAAGTGGAAATGCGCAAAGACTAATCCGAAGGCTGGAATCGTTGCCTGCAAGAGAGCGGCAAGGCCGGAAGAGACGTACTGCTCTCCCCAAAACACCAAACCGTAATTGAAGCCGAATGAAAGAATTCCACTGACCGCTAAAAGGGTCCAGTCAGCGCGCGCTCGCGGCAGGGGCAAACGGCGAATCCGGATCAACACGAAAATAATGGCGCAGGCAATTACAAACCTGATACCCGCAAAGGTGAATGGAGGCAGGTCAGCCAGACCCAGCTTGATGAATAGCCAGGTCGAGCCCCAGATACCGCAGAGTACAAGCCAAACGAGACGAGCTTTCATATTTCCAATTGCCGATGGCCAATTGCCAATTTACGTTGCGCCCGCTTGCGCAGTTCAATTGGCAATCGGCGTTTGGCAACCGGCAACGAACTATTGCTGTGGCTCTGGTTTGAGGATCGCGAACGCTGCCCCCTGCGGATCGAACAGGATTGCAAATCGTCCAACTCCCGGAATGTCCTCTGCCGGTTTCATGACCCTGGCCCCAAGCTCCGTCGCCTTCTGGACCTTGGCATCGCAGTCGTCAACCGCAAAGTAGACCAGCCAGTGCGGTGGGACAGGTCCCATTTCCGGCGTCATCTTGTACATGCCGCCGGCGCCTCGATCGCCGTTTTTGAAGATAGTGTATTCAACTGGACTGCCCGGAAAAGCTTCCCGGGACCAACCAAACACGTTCGAGTAAAACTCTCCGGCTTTCTGCGTGTCTCGTGTGCCGAGTTCGTTCCAGATAAAAGAGTTCGGCACATTATAGATCTCAGCCCCTTTGTGATCTTTCGCCTGCCAAAGCGCGAAGACAGCTCCAGTCGGATCCTGGACCACGGCCATTCGGCCCACTGTCATCACGTCGAAGGGTTCTTTCAAAAGCGTAGCGCCTTCAGCTTTCGCCTTCTCTGCCGACTCATCGACATTGGCGACGGAAATGTAGCTAAGCCAATTAGGGGGAACTCCCTGCGCTCGCATGTCGGGCAGCAGCTCGAAAAGCGCGCCGACCTCTTTACTGTCAAGCTTGAGCATCGTGTAAACACTGTCCGGGCCCATCGGGAGATCGTCATAGTCCCAACCGAAGAGTTGCGTGTAAAAATTTTTGGCGGCCGGACCGTCAGTTGTGCCCAACTCAACCCAACAGAACGTACCGGGTTTATAGTCGGGTACTTCTTGCATTCGTGCTTCAGTCATCTGGGTCATCCTCCTTATCGTTCGATCAATGTGGGGAGAGGAAAGAATTAACCACAAAGACAGTAAAACACAAAATGGAATCCGCCTTATTTTGTGCCTTCGTGTCTTCGTGGTTTAAAAAACGAAATGCGCTACTCCCAGCAAGCTGAAAGCAGCGCAATCCGTTTTCCTATAGTTCGCCGAAGCTCCCTATAGGATGGCAACAAGAGCATGTACACACTCAAGTTGCCATTTGTATCCCGATGACCAACTGGCGGTCAGTCAATCGCCGGTCAGCACTCGAATCGTTTTCACAATCCTCGCGTTCCGAAGAACACGGTGCCGTTAGGTTTTTGTTGTGGTGGCTTTTCCTCCACCGCCGGTTACGCTCCGGCAACGAAGCTCAACTTTCGTTGAGCCGCTTTGCTCCCTTCGGCGGGTCCTTGCCTCCGGGTGCCATTCGTTTTTATTCGAATGGCTCGAGAAAGTCTCGCAACCTTCTCTAGCTGAACCTTTCGGCTCCGACAAGGGCGTCAATAGAATCAACAGCCGCCTGTTTCTTCTCTCGCTCGGGCGTCACCGCCCGATTGCCGATCCCTTCGTCGTTCTCGAAGGCCGTAACCTTCGTGACAGTGGGTTTATACTCCTAGACGATTTTTGTAGCAACTTTTTCTGTGTTTTATTTTGCGAGTAGTTTTAGGTTTTGATTTTCTTGAGCGCGCCCGCGATTTTACTCTGCACTGCTTTCATTTCTGCTTCGTCTTTGTATTTTGTTCGCGGCCAGAAAAAACCTTTCAATCCATCCTTCCGGCGTCGTGGTACTACGTGCACGTGCAAGTGAGGCACGCTTTGACTCACACGATTGTTCATCGCTACGAAAGTGCCTTCCGCGTCAAGCGCTGATTGAACTGCGCGCGAGAGCAACTGCGCTGCTTTGAAGTATGGCGCGACGAGTGATGCCGGAAGATCGCCGAGCGTTTCCACGTGTTCTCTCGGCACCAGCAAAATATGGCCGTGAAACAGTGGACGATGATCCAGAAACGCGAGCGAGCTCTCATCTTCGTAAACTACTGTAGCCGGCACTTCACCAGACACAATTCGACAAAATAGACATTTCTCGTCCATTTATGAATCCGTCCTTCATCCGCGTAATCCGCGGTTTTCTAACACAGATTACACGGATTGATCATCAAACCCCGGCCTGACAAAGTCTCGTGCGTGCGGAAAGCCTTTTTCCAAACGATGACGCAAACGCTCGAGCTGTAAAATCAACGGCACAATCGATCCCGCGCGCTCCGGCAACGATAGTTGCATCAGCCGCCACGCGGCAATCGACCGCTCGATACCGATCAGCGCTACTTTCGCGGAGCCATCCGAGTCTTTCGGACAATCAGCCAGTTCGGGCCCGTCTTCTTCGCGCCGGCTCGAGAGTGCTCGAATCGTCTTCACCGCGATTTGATACTGATACCACTGAATCACTTCGCGCGCATCTTCCAGGCGTTCTGAATCGCTGAATTCAAACGTCTGATCAAACTCACGAAACCAGTCGCTGGCCGCATTCGCATACTTCTTGCCCGACTTCGCCAACGGGTGATTGTCGATGAGTTGTCTTTTTTTGCGAGACCGCGCTTCGTCTTCTTCGCCCGGCGCGGCGAGATCAACGCCTGCCTCTTTGGCCCACTCAACAATCAGCTCGCGTGTTTCCAGCAAAATGGAACCTAGCTTTCGCCAGAATGCTTCATTCCGAATGTCGTGGCTCTCCGGCGGCTCGTAGTCTTCCTGCTCGGTCGCATAGACCAGGCAACGTGATGTTAATGGACACCGCTCGCACCAGCGATCGCAATAGTTGTAAATGCCTGAGATTAAGTCAGGATTATTGGCGAGTTCGGTGAGGGTTCTTCGTCGCATTGATTTGTCTCCTTGATGAGGATTAAGGTTGGCTCATTCTATGACAAATCGGTTCTCCGCGTCACGATCCTTTTTACTGGTCCTGCTGCTCGGGTGGACCACGGTCGTATCGGCCCAGCAGGCGCAGAAGTCTTTCAACTATGGATTCGTCAGTCCGAACACAAAGACTGACTTGAAACTCGAAGAAGCAATCAAGGGGATGAACTCGCCTGAAGAAGCGCAGTTACGCATCAAGGCAATCAACTTGAGCTGCGTGGTGAGATCGAGGATCCGGACGTTCAAAGCATTGGGCTCGTGGAGCGATGGCGCGGAACACTCGGTGATGCTGCGTGTCAAAAGCGATGAGGCAACACTCCGTTATGTTTTGTCGCGCATGGGACGCGATGCCGAGCAGAAGTATGTCATCTATTTTCATCCTCGGCCCGCAGGCTCAGCAGACCTCTACACGTTACGGCTACGGAGTCGCACACCAAATTTCGTGGCCCTGGCAAACGCATTGGAGCGCGCCGAGATTCCGTTTCGGACGTTGGTGCGCGCCGGTGGAACAATGGAGATCTACGTCATCGATTTAGATCGTGACCTGCGTCAGAAGATCCTGGCTGCCGCGCGCCGGCTCCGCGCGCGCGTAGAGCACCAGACCGGCAACGCTGCCCTATTTGGTGATGATGAGAGACAGAAGGCAAAAGCGGTATTCGAGCAGGAGATTAAAAATTACGAAGCGAAGAACCCCAACTTGCCTCCGCCCTGTAAGAAAACCTAACCACAGATGACACAGATTACACAGATTTTCTGCGTAATCGGCGGAATCTGTGGATTAGACAGGTTTGACGGCTTTAGCAAATACCGAAGTATTCAAGGTGTTCAGTACTTCTTTTCGCGTGACCCAGCCGCGACGTGCCATCGCGACGCCGTACCTCAGGTTGTTCATCGCCTTTACTGAATGAGCGTCGGTTGAGATCACAAACTTGATCTTTCTCTTGCGTGCCTCTCGCACCCAGCGTGGCTCGAGATCGAGACGGTAAGGGTCGCCGTTGATTTCAATTGCCGCCTGCGACTCCGCAATCACGTCGAGAATTTTTTCAACGTCACACTCAAACGGCGGCCGCCGTTGCAGCAATCGCCCAAGCCCATGCCCCCAGATCTTGAACACCGGATAACGCATCGCTCTCGTAACCCGCTCGGTCATCTTCGCTGAATCCATCTTGTAACGCGCGTGAATACTCGCAACGATGACGTCAAGCTTTTCGAGCACCGAATCCGGATAATCAAGGTGGCCATCGGCAACAATGTCTGACTCCGTCCCGCGCAGGATTTTGATCGACACATTCTCCTGCACCTCATCGATTTCATCCCACTGCCGTTTCAACCGATCCAGCTTCAACCCGTTGGCATAGATCGCGGTCGGCGAATGGTCCGTAATCGTGATGTACTTCATCCCCATCTCTTCGGCGCCGCGCACCATTGCTTCGAGAGTGTGTATGCCGTCGGAATAAGTCGTGTGGCAATGGACCATGCCTTTGACGTCTGCTTCAGTGACCAGATCTTCGGGCAGTTTTTTCGCGAGTGCCGCTTCGATCTCGCCTTCGTTCTCGCGGAGCTCCGGCGGGATGTAAGCCATACCAACGTGGCTGTAGATTTCTTCTTCGCTGCGGGGCGAACGCGCCAGGCCTTTTTTCTTTCGCGCCGCGTATTCCATCACTTTCGTGACGTGTGCTTCGGAGCCGGTCCTGACGAAGAGTGAAACTACAAACTCTTCCGGCGTCACTACGATAAGAGAGACCGGCGCGCCATCGGCAAACTGCGCGACGCACTCGTTTGGGCCATCCATCCGGCTCGACACGATGAGCGGGAACCGCAGGAACTGCTCGACGACCGCGGCCGGCTCCTTCGCACTCGCAACGAGATCGACGATGCCGACAGTTTCCTCCCAGCGACGCAGAGATCCGGCAACGCTAACCTCTTTAACGCCGTCGATTGCTTTCAGATACTCAATAGCCTGATCCGCTGCGCTCCACGCGTGATGAAGATGCAAGCGCCGCTTCGTCTTTTTTATTGGATTGGCGATCTGCGCCAGCAGGCGCTCTTCTGTTTTGGGTCCAAAACCCTTTAGCTGTTGCAGCCGGCCTGTTTCCGCCGCGGATTTCAACTCCGCGATTGAAGTAATTCCCAGCTCGTCGAGTTGTTTGATCTTCTCGATACTCAATCCCGGCACCGCTGACAATTCGACCATGCCACGCGGAAACTCTTTCCGTAGCTGATTCAAAACTGAAGACTCGCCGGTGAGATAGAGTTGTTTGATTTGGGAAGCGAGCGCGTCGCCGATGCGTGGCAGCGTCGTCAAGCGATCTTCTTTGACGAGTCGATCGAGATCCGCGACGCCTTGAATCGCGCGCGCGCCGGCGTTGTAGGCTTTCGCCTTGAAGCGATTCTGACCGCCCTTCAGTTCCATCAACTGGGCGATCTCCTGCAACGCCGCGGCAACGCCAAACCGGTCTAGTTGTGGTTTTTGATTTTCTGGCATCAGCTATTAGACAAACTTCTACCACAAAGACACGAAGACACAAAGAATCACTTTGTGTCTTGGTGACTTGGTGGTTACGTCTTTTTGCGCGAATATAATCTGAATCATCATGGCAATAGCATCAATCAATCCCGCAACGGGTGAAACTCTAAAAACTTTCCCGGCTTTATCCGCAGCGCAAATCGAAGAAAAGCTCCAGCTCGCAGCAGAGACGTTTCGCGCTTATCGTCACACGTCATTCGCCGATCGCTCGCGCATGATGCAACGCGCGGCGGAGATCCTGGAAAGCGAGAAACATGAACTCGGCAGAGTGATGACAACAGAAATGGGCAAGCCCATAAAAGCTGCCGTCAGCGAGACAGAAAAGTGCGCCTGGGTCTGCCGGTATTACGCAGAAAATGCCGAACGCCATCTTGCCGATCAGGTTATCAAAACCAACGCGCAAAAGAGCTACGTGCGCTTCCAGCCGCTTGGTCCAGTGCTCGCCGTAATGCCCTGGAACTTTCCCTTCTGGCAGGTCTTCCGTTTCGCCGCTCCGGCGTTGATGGCCGGAAACGTCGGCTTGCTCAAACACGCTTCGAATGTTCCGCAGTGCGCACTCGCAATCGAAGAGATCTTCAGGCGCGCCGGATTTCCAGGCGGTGCATTTCAAACTCTGTTGATTGGCTCAGACGCAGTCGAGCAGATCCTGAACGATTCGCGCGTCGTGGCGGCAACGTTGACCGGCAGCGAGCCTGCGGGCAGCAGTGTCGCGTCCATCGCCGGGAAGCAGATCAAGAAGACGGTTTTGGAACTCGGTGGCAGCGATCCGTTCATCGTCATGCCGTCGGCAAGTCTCGACGAAGCGGTGACGACCGCGGTCAAAGCACGCACTATCAACAACGGCCAATCGTGCATCGCCGCGAAACGTTTTATCGTGGCAAGCGAGATCTACGAGGAGTTTGAGCGCCGGTTTGTTGCTCAAATGCAGGCACTGACGATCGGCGATCCGATGGAGGAATCGATTGAGATCGGTCCACTCGCCACGCCTCAGATCGTGAAAGATCTAGAAGAGCAGGTTAAGAAAGCAGTGGCCGCGGGCGCACGCGTGTTGACGGGCGGAAAGAGATTAGATCGCGCCGGTAATTTCTTCGAACCCACGGTGCTCGTCGATGTGGACATCAAGGCGCCGGTCTCTTGCGAAGAGATCTTCGGGCCGGTCGCGATGCTGTTTCGCGCAACTGATATTGACGAGGCGATCCGGATCGCGAATGCAACGCCGTTCGGACTCGGCTCCGCCGCATGGACCAACGACGCCGGCGAGCAAGCTAAATTCATCGACGAGCTCGAGGCCGGAGCGGTGTTCATCAACGGCATGGTTGCTTCAGATCCGCGTTTACCCTTCGGCGGCGTGAAGCATTCCGGTTACGGTCGCGAACTCGCGGAGTTTGGGATCCGCGAGTTCGTGAATATCAAGACCGTTTGGGTTGGTGAGAGCGCGAAAAATACGAGTGATACTGAATGATGTCTTTTTGGTTGCAAACTGGGACAGGAGTTTCAGGGTTTATAGGATTCGTAAATGATGGACCAATATCCCTTCGCGGACATCAAACTAGCCCGTCGCCTGGAACGAACTGAGGCACAGGGCAACATCGATTTTGTTGAAGCGCGGGCGAAGGCGTTTCCGGATGTCGGCGCAACGTGGATTGAAGTCGGTGGCACTTACGCGATGTTCGATGGCGTCGGTTCGCCTATAACTCAGACTTTTGGCCTCGGAGTTTTTTGGCCAGTGACGGAAGAAGACATGGACCGGGTTGAAGAGTTTTTCAGATCGAGAGGCGCCGAAGTTTTTCATGAAGTTTGCCCGCTCGCCGACAAGTCGGCATTCCTTTTGCTCAGTGAGCGTGGTTATAAACCGATCGAGTTTTCGAATGTGCTTTATCGACCGATCAGCCCTGACTTGCGACTGCACGCTTCACGAAACGAGGAAGTCAAGGTGAGAGTTCTTGAAAGCAAAGATGGAGAACTGTGGGCGCGAACGGCGTTCGAGGGCTGGAGCGAATTTGCCGAGGTCGCAGATTTTTTGCGTGAGATGGGCCTCGTGACTACACACTCGAAAGCAAAAACGTTTCTGGCGGAGTTGCAGGAAGCCCCGATCGCCACGGGAGCTTTGACGATTGCTGGTGATGTGGCGCTGCTTGCGGGCGCGAGTACGATTCCCGCAGCTCGACGCCAGGGCGCGCAGCTTGCTTTGCTCGAAGAACGTTTGCGCTACGCTGCCGCGCAAGGTTGTACGGTTGCGATGATGGTCGCGCTGCCGGGCAGCGGATCACAACGAAACGCAGAACGACATGGATTTCGGATCGCGTACACTCGAACTAAATGGGTACAGGATTTACAAGATTTTACAGGATGAACACGAAAGAAAGGTCTAACAATAATGAATCTTGAAAATCCTGAAAATCTTGCACATCCTGTTCAAGGGTTTGAAAAGCTCGGAGTGTTTTACCTCGGTAGAACAAAGCCGGGCGGCTCCCTTCTTCTGTACGACTCGAAAGATCTTGTAACGCACGCTGTCTGCGTCGGCATGACGGGCAGTGGCAAGACTGGTCTGTGCATCGCGCTGCTCGAAGAAGCTGCGATCGACGGTATACCCGCGATCATCATCGATCCGAAGGGTGATCTGGGTGACTTGCTGCTGACGTTTCCGAACCTTGCTGCGCAAGACTTCGCGCCGTGGGTCGAGGAAGGCGTTGATGCGGCGCAACAGGCGAACCTGTGGAAAGAAGGTCTGGCGAAGTGGGGACAAGACGGCGACCGCATCAAGCGCCTGCGAGACGCTGCGGACTTTCGCATTTACACGCCCGGCAGCAATGCCGGTTTTCCGGTCTCGATCCTTAAGTCGTTTGCGGCGCCACCCGAGTCAATCAGGCAAGACAACGAATCGCTCGCCGAGCGAATTAACACAACTGCGACGAGCCTGCTCGGATTGATCGGCATCGAAGCCGATCCGGTTCGCAGTCGCGAACACATTCTTATTTCCAACATTCTGAATCAGGAGTGGTCTGCCGGAAAAGATCTCGATCTCGGCGGACTGATCCAGAAGATCCAGTCGCCTTCGATCACGAAGATCGGCGTGATGGATCTCGATTCGTTTTTCCCAGCCAACGATCGCTTCCAACTCGCGATGGCGCTGAACCACCTGCTCGCATCGCCGAGTTTCGCGAGCTGGATGGAAGGAGAGCCACTCGACATCCAAAAGCTCCTTTACACCGAGAAAGGAAAGCCGCGCCACGCGATCTTCTCGATCGCGCATCTCGCCGATGCGGAGCGCATGTTCTTCGTGTCGCTGCTGCTGAATCAGGTGCTCGGCTGGATGAGAACTCAATCGGGCACGACGAGCCTGCGTGCGATTCTTTACATGGACGAGATCTTCGGTTACTTCCCGCCGGTTGCGAATCCGCCGTCGAAGTTGCCGCTGCTGACTTTGTTGAAACAAGGCCGGGCGTTTGGGTTGGGTGTCGTACTGGCAACGCAGAATCCAGTCGATCTTGACTACAAAGGACTCGCAAACACAGGCACCTGGTTCATCGGTCGCTTGCAAACCGAACGCGATAAAGCGCGCGTGTTGGAAGGGCTTGAAGGTATCGCATCAGGCACCGGGCAGAAGTTTGACAAGCAGGCGATGGAACAACTGCTCGCTGGGCTCAGCAATCGGATCTTTCTCATGAACAACGTGCACGATGACGAGCCGGAGCTTTTTGAGACTCGCTGGGCCATGTCGTACCTGCGCGGGCCGTTGACGCGCGCGCAGATCAAGATGTTGATGGATCCCTTAAAAACGGGTTCATCGCAAGGGACCGTCGCGCCGGCATCAGCGCCTGCTGCTGCGCCGGCTATCGCCAGCGCGGCGGCGGCTGCTCAAAGTGAGAAACCAGTACTACCACCGGAGATAACGCAGTATTACATTCCCATTCGCTCATCCCTCGAGGCACGGCTGTTCTATCATTCAATGCTGCTCGGCGCCGCGGAGGTTCGTTACAGCGATTCAAAGACCGTCGATATGACCCAGCAATTGACTCTCCTGGCTCCAATTACAGATGGGCCGGTCAGTCTGGATTGGAGCCAGGCCACTGCTTTGGACCTGCCGGTTGAAGATCTCGAATCAGAGCCACAGCCCGGCGCGCAATTTGTCGAGGCGCCGGCGAAGGCGATTAAGCCCAAGAGCTATGCGACGTGGAACAAAGATTTCGCAAGTTGGATCTATCGCAACCAGCGGCTCGAGTTACTCGAGAGCCCAGCGCTCGATATTGCTTCGAATCCTGGTGAGTCAGAACGCGATTTCCGAGTTCGCCTGCAACAGATTGCGCGAGAGAAACGCGATGAGGAAGTTGAAACATTACGACGCAAGTACGCGCCGAAGTTTGAGCAACTCGAGGAACGAAAGCGTCGCGCCGAGCAGGCCGTCGAACGCGAGAAGGAACAGGCAAAAGGTCAAAAGCTGCAGACGGCGATCTCCTTTGGCGCCACTCTGCTCTCGTCGTTCATGGGCCGAAAGCGAGTGAGCATGTCAACACTCGGCCGCGCGACCACCGCAGTGCGCGGCGCGGGCCGTTCGATGAAAGAAGCTGAAGACGTCGATCGCGCAGAGGACAATGTGGCGGCAGTGTCGCAGCAACTGTCGGACTTGGATGCGGAGTTCAAAGCGGAAACAGCAGCGCTGGAACGTTCCATCGATCCGCAAACAGAAGCACTCGACAAAGTAAGTTTGAAACCAACGAAAGCAAACATCAACGTCAAACTACTGACCCTCGCCTGGGCGCCCTACTGGCACGACGCGCAGGGCGGCATCAAACCGGCCTGGGAATGAGATCATTGCCGATTTCCAATTGCCGATTGCCGATTTTTGTGCTTCTTTGTGGCGATGAAAATTCCACTTAAATATGGATTGCTGACGACACTCGGGGTGATTGTCTGGGTGCTCATTGCGCGTTCGACGGTCGCTAATCCACAGTCGCTCGTTCACACGCTTGGTTCACCGATCGTTTTCAACGTCCTTCACTTCGTAATGATTTACCTCGGACTGTCGGCGCTGCAACGTGAGAAAGGTGAGCGGCCCACGTTCAAAGAAGGAGTGAAAACTGGCGTTGCGATCTCGTTCATCTATGCGTTGACTGCCGTGTTGTTTTTCGCAGTTGTGGTGGCCGTGATTGGAACGAAGTGGTTGGCGAGCGAACCCGGAGCGGCGAACGTGCCCCTTTCGCGCCTTGCGGTGCAAGCGTTTTTAGGATTGTTTCTCGGCGCCATGCTCTTCGGCCTGATCTATTCGACCGTGATCTCGTTCTTTCTCGCGAAGCGCCAATCGGAAGAATAGGTCATATAAGTCTTATAGGACCTGTATGACCTATTTGGGGACCAGGATGACCTTGCCGATATTCTTTCGCTCTTCCATATAGCGGTGCGCCTTGCCGACATCGTCAAACGCGAAAGCCTGATCGACATGCGGGCGAATCCATTCTTCTTCGACGCCGCGCAGAATGTCGCGCATCCACAGCGCGACCTTCTCCGGCTCGTGCCACATGTGGCCGAGGTTTAGTCCAAACACGCCCCGGTTCTTGTTGAGCAATGGAAATGCGTGAAACCACGGCGTCTGTATCGCCGCCTTCAACATTTTTAGCTTTCCCGTGAATCCGTTTGCCGAAGCAGTAGAGACGCCGAACATTCCCAGGCGTCCCGTGTGTCTCAACGCCGCGTAACTCTTCTTCCAATGCGAGCCGCCGATTGGATCCGTGATCAGATCCACGCCGTGTCCATTCGTCAGTTGCTGCAAGACAGGCAGCCAGTCCTGCTTCCGATAGTCGATCGGGTGGTCCAGACCGCGGTCCTTGAGAAACTTGTGCTTACCTGGGCTTGCGGTGCCATAGGTGACGGCGCCGATCTTCTTCGCGATGTCGAGGGCGGCGAGTCCAACTCCGCCACCGGCGTTGTGAATCAGGACCGATTCACCTGCGTGTAGAGAACCCATCACGACTAACAGCGCGTATGCCGTTAGGTAATTCACCGGAATCGCCGCGGCCTGTTCAAACGTCAATTTCTCAGGCTTCTCGAATATCTGTGTGGCTTTCACTGTAACCATATCCGACTGCCCGCCAAACCGAGTCATCGCCACCACAGATTTACCCACAAAGGAACTGTTCACATCTTTGCCTGCCGCGTCCACCACACCACTGACTTCATATCCCATCACACAGGGCTTCGGCGGCGAATCCGGATACAACCCCTGGCGCGAGAGGATATCGGCAAAGTTCAAACCGGCAGCGCGTACGCGAATGACAACCTCATCATCGCGCGGCGTCGGGTCAGGCTTTTCCTGGACCTTCAGCACGCTGATGTCACCTGTCGTAGTCGTTACGATTTGTCTCATGGACCGATATTATCAGTTCTGATCCGTGTCATCAGTGTTAATCTGTGGCGAATATATGCGAGCAACCATTTTCCTGACGCTGCTCCTGCTCTTAAGCGTGAGCTGCACCCCTCGAAAACAACTGACTCTGGCCGTGGTTTCGGGAGTCGAAGGCGATGCTCTCAAACAGGCCGCCCGTGATTACGAATCTCAAACCGGCACGCACATCAACATCGCCGAATTTCCTTATACAAATCTTTTTGAGAAAGAATTGATAGATCTCAAAGCCCGAACCGGCGCCTACGACCTGATCATGCTCGACGACCCGTGGTTTCCGCGGTTCGCAAGCGAGCAACTTCTAACTGACCTGACACCAATGCTTCAGCAGCGTGGCCAATCTGGCCCAGACAGCGATTTCGTCGAGACCTCGGTCGCGCTTTGCCGTCATCCTTACCAAACCGGCTCACTTTACGCCCTGCCCTACGTCGGCAACTCGCAATTATTTTTCTATCGCAAAGATCTTTTTGAGAAACACTCTTTGAAACAGCCGGCGACCTGGCAGGACGTGCTCACGGCTGCAAAAACAATCCACGAGCAGGAAAACTCGGGCACGAAAGTTTACGGCTACGTCATGCGCGCGGCACAGGGGAACGCAGCAGTTGCCGATTTCATGCCCATCTTCTGGGCCTTCGGCGGCGAGATGTTCGACGCCTCCGGCAAACCCGTACTGAATAGTCCCGAAGGGATCGCGGCACTCCAATTCATGCTCGAGCTTGGCAAATACTCGCCGCCCGGTTACGCGAGTTTCAATGCCGATGATGTCGGTGCGCACCTGTTGCAAGGCACGGCGGCGATGTCGATCAACTGGCCGGCGTGGATCAGTTCGTTTGCGGATGCCACAAAATCGAAGGTGGTCGGCAAGATGGAATTCACAACTTTGCCGAGCGGGCAAAAACCCGGTCAGGCAGAAATTGGCAACTGGTTGATCGCAATTCCGCGCGATTCACAAAACGGCGGGGCCGCCATGGACTTTCTGCTTTGGGCCACCAGCGCCGAACAGATGAAACGATCGGCGCAACGAGGCAATCCACCTACACGCAAGTCACTCTTTCGGGATGCGGAACTCGTCGCGAAGAATCCTGCCTATCCGGCCCAGTTGCGTTCACTTGAAACTTCACGACCACGCCCACGCACGCCGTACTGGAACGAGATCGAAAATGCTTTTGGGATCTTTCTTTCGAAAGCCAATAGCGGCGAACTGCCTCCCGCGGAAGCAATGAATCAGGCGAATGCCGAAATCGAGAAGATTCTCCAGCGCGCCCAATAGGCGCGAGCTGCTGCTGCCCGTACTCTTTATTGCGCCGGCCGTGGCGGTGCTCCTCTCGCTTTCAATCTATCCACTCATCTATTCCGTCACGATTAGTCTGCAACAGCAAACATCTGCTGGTATCAGATGGAGCGTTGCGAACTTCGTCCGGCTTGCTTCCGACAATTTCTTCCTGACGGCGATGGTCCACACCTTCGTCTACGCGGCGGCAGCACTCACTTGCGAGTTCCTGCTTGGTCTTGGCTTGGCGCTGCTGCTGAATAAGCAGCTCCGTGGCCGCGGACTGTTTCGCGCAAGTCTGCTTGTACCGATGATGCTCCCGCCGGTTGTTGTGGGCGTGGTCTGGCGTTTAATGCTCAATCCAAACTTCGGCGCCGTGAATGGAATCCTTAAACAGCTCGGCATCAACACTGAAAATCTGACCTGGACGGCGTCGCCGCGGCTCGCGATGTTATCGGTGATATTGGTGGACGTTTGGCAGTGGACACCGTTTGTATTCCTCGTTCTTCTGGCAGGACTACAGGCCATTCCGCAGGAACCATACGAAGCAGCGTTGATCGACGGATCGAGCCGCTGGCAAACGTTTCGACATGTGACGTTGCCGCTGCTCAAGCCGTCGATCCTGATTGTGCTGCTTTTACGGACGATGGATCTGCTGCGCGTGTTCGATCAAATCTTCATTCTGACGGAGGGTGGGCCAGGCTTCGCGACCGAAACGATTAGTCTTTATATCTATCGCACGGCGTTTCGCTTTTTTGATTTTGGTTACGCTGCGGCGATGTCGTTTGTGCTGCTCGCGCTAACGAACGTAATCAGCGCGATCTATATTCGATTTCTGGAAGCGAAAGAGGCGGCTTAATTTCGAGATCTTCTCTGCGGATCTCTGCGGTCCTCTGCGCCCTCTGCGGTAAACAGTTATCGGCGCTATTTACCGCAGAGGGCGCAGAGGACCGCAGAGATCCGCAGAGATGAAACTAGAGCGCTACTCGTAAAACAACGTTGTGATTAAAAACTTTCGTTATATTCTGCTATGGCCTGCTCTGCTCTTCGCGCTGGCGCCGGTTTACTGGATGCTCACGATCTCGTTGAAGACCGAAGTGGACCAGTTTGCCAGCCCGCCGGTGTGGTTCACCTTCACACCGACACTCGCACATTACTACGACGCATTCATGACGCGCGGGTTTGGACAGTATTTGCTCACCAGCGCGATTGTGGCAGTCGCATCAACGGCCTGTGCGCTTTCTATCGGCACACTCGCCGCTTATGCTCTCGCGCGATTTGAACTTCCCTGGCATCTCAATCGCCGGCTTTCCTTGTGGATTCTCTCAACGCGAATGTTCCCGGCAATCGTTACTGCGGTGCCCCTGTTCCTGATGATGCGCGACCTGCGACTGCTCAACACGCGAGCCTCGCTGATAATCGTTTACACCGCTTTCAACCTTCCGTTCGTTGTCTGGATGATGCGCGGTTTCTTCGCAGACCTGCCGCGCGATCTCGAAGAAGCCGCCCTCGTCGATGGCGACTCGCGTTTGGGCGCGCTCGTGCGTGTGGTCTTGCCGCTCGTGGCCCCGGGCCTGGCGGCGACGGCAGTGTTTTGTTTGATCGTTTCGTGGAATGAATTTCTCTTCGCCCTGGTACTGACGCAGACAGACGCCGCGATGACGTTACCAGTCGGAATTGCCGGACGAGTTACGCAGTATGAGATCAAGTGGGGTGTAATGAGCGCTGCGGCGTCAGTAGCAATCGTTCCGATTCTGGTGTTCGCGCTCTCCGTGCAAAAGTATCTCGTGCGTGGCTTATCCATGGGTGCAGTGAAGGGGTAATGGCTATTAAGTTTCAGAATGTGAGTAAGGCGTTTGGCGGAACGTGCGTCGTCGATGATCTATCGCTCGAGATCGACGACGGCGAGTTCGTCGTGCTGCTTGGGCCGTCAGGGTGTGGCAAGACGACGACGTTGCGAATGCTGGCGGGACTCGAAACCGTTACCTCCGGCGATATCTACATCGATGGCGAACGAATCAACGACGTGCCAACACAGCACCGCGATCTCGCGATGGTGTTTCAGAGCTATGCCCTCTACCCGCACATGACGATCGCGGAGAACATCGGTTATCCGCTGCGCGTCAGGAAACTGCAAAAAGCCGAGCGCGCTGAACGCGTGAATCGCGTTGCGGCAATGCTGGAGATCGAGTCACTGCTGGAGCGCAAACCGCGACAGTTATCAGGCGGCGAACGGCAGCGAGTCGCGCTCGCGCGTGCGATCGTGCGTGAGCCGCGCGCGTACCTGATGGACGAACCGCTTTCCAATCTCGACGCGCGTCTTCGCGTACAGATGCGCGGTGAGCTGAAACGTCTGCAACATCAACTCCGGACCACGACGATCTACGTCACGCACGATCAGGCTGAAGCGATGACGCTCGCTTCTCGTGTCGCGGTGATGAAGAAAGGGCGGCTGCAACAGTTCGACACGCCGATGAACATTTACAACCAGCCTGCTAATCGTTTTGTGGCGGAGTTTGTGGGCAGTCCGAGCATGAACTTCATCGAAGGCGAGGTTCAGGGCGCGACCTTCGTGAGTGACTCGCTCCGCGTTCCTTTAAGCGGGGAGCAATTAAGCAGATTGTCGGGCCACTCGCGTTTGACGATGGGCATCAGGCCGGAACACATTCAGGTATTGACTGGACCGCGTGATGGCGCAATCGCCGCGAGCGTTTATGTAACTGAGCTGATGGGCAACGAGACGTTTGTGTTTCTTTCGGTGGGAGCGAACAGGCTAATCGCACGCGCACCGGCGGACTTTCGCGCGGAATTAGAGAGCAAGGTGTGGCTGCGCCTCGCCACTGAGAAGATGCACTTTTTCGATCCATCCACAGATTACACAGATCGATCTGTGTAACCTGTGTGATCTGTGGATGGATTTACTCCCTCTCTCCAATCGCCTTCGCCACTGTGGGCCACATCTGCGTGGCCCATAATTCATAGCCAGCATCGGACGGATGAAACCCATCGGCCGAAAAATACTCCGGGTGCAACGCAAGCTGCTCGTGCGTGATCGTGTAGACATCAAAAATCGTCGCACCCTGACGCGCGGCAATCTCCTCCAGCCTGCGACTGTACCGCATGATCTGCTGCTGGTATTCCTTACGCAGAGATCCGGGTATTCGCGGTGCGCTCGAAACGTCGGGAATGTTCGACACGACAATCTGAGCCCGCGTCTTCTCCCGCAACGTGCTGAGAATCTCTTCGTAGTTTTTTGAAAACTGCTCCAGCGTCAGGCCATGGCCGATATCGTTAATCCCGATCCCGACGGTAACGAGATCCGGATTCATTGCGACGCCTCGCTCCAACTGATCGCGCAGCAGGTCGGCAGTCGTAGCGCCGCTCACGCACAAGTTTGTCAAACGCGACCCGGGCCGGCGTGCGACCAGCCGTTTGAAAAGCCGCGCAACATATCCACCATCCCTTGCTCCGACACCCGAGCCCGTCGAGTCGCCGAGGGCAACATAAACGATAGGTCCTGTAGTCATTGGTTTGTCAGATGCTTTTGGAGCCACTGTTCCTCCATTACAGCCGGCGAAAAGAATCAAAAATATGGTCGTCAGGTATAATTTTGGACGCATTGAAATGGCAGGATCCTGCTGTTTTCTTCTTGACTTTACGCAAGCGGCAGATTAATGTGCGACGCACTTCTTGAGCTAGAACGGCTTTACTAGGTTTCCTTCTGCGTGCCCTGTTCGTGCCTCAGTAGCTAAACGTGCGGAAAAATTTATCTGTGATCATTCTTTGATCTTACCCGAACTCTCCTAGGGTTAGGTGCGTTTCACATCACTCAAGCTCGTACGAAAGGACCCACGCATGAAAAAGATATTGTTAGTAAGCTGCTTACTTATCGCGATCGCTGTGCTGATGTCAGCCCGCTGGGGTACAAAGGCACTCAATGCTCCCCCTGCGGATACGCTCGCGACCCCAGATACAACCCTCGCCGTTGCGCTTTCACTTGAAGACATGGTCAACCAGTCAGACGTGATCGCGATCGGAAATTGTACTGAAACAAAAAGTGTTTGGGTTGATCGAAGCCTCGTGACCCTCGCTACAATTTCCGTAACAGAGAGTCTCAAAGGAACTGAAACCTCGAGTCTCACGGTAGCCCTCCCGGGTGGCGTGGATGCCAATCGCAAGATACCCGTCGCCATGACCTATCCGGGCGCACCACAAATCACACCCGGTGAAGATGTATTCCTATTTCTTACCTCCTCCGGCGAGGTTGCCGGCAGCTACACGGTAGCTGGTTTTTCTCAAGGGAAGTTCTCCATCGTGACGGATGAGAACGGTGAGCGGCTGGTCTCGCGCGATCTGACCAAGACGTCGCTACAGGGCGATAACGGAGTTCGTCGCGGCCAGTCAAACATGACTCCACTGTCGCGCATGAAGGATGAGGTCAGAGGTTATTTGAAACACGAATAACCCGCCGACATCATTCAAATGCCTACCCACAAACGTTGCGGAGAACAGTTCCCCTAGGAGGATATATGAAAAGAAAGCTCACATCGATTCTATTGACTACCAGCATGCTCTTAATGAGTGTTGTAAGCGCGCGCGCCGGTGGCGCGCTCGAAACTATTGACATTACTAACGCCGCGCCGTCTCCCATTCCGGGCCACATATTGGCTCGCGTGATTGGAATTCGTTGGGACGCGCGCTCCATTCCAGTGCAATACCGCGTCAACAACACACTCGATCCGATTCCTAACCCGCTGGGCGCTCCCTTCTTGAGTGTGGCTAATGCCAGCGCCACGATACAGGCATCGTTGAATTCGTGGAATTCAATTCCAACCTCCTACATCAACATGCAGGTTGTAGGGACCACGTCAAATCCGGGCCTGGTTGGTTTCAATTTCGTTAACGAGGCTTCGTTCCGTACGTCGGCAGGCTTTAACGCAATCGCTTCCTCTCCTTCGACCAATCTCATCTCCGACACAACACTGGCGAATGGAGATGATATCGACGGTGATGGCGATTCTGACGTTTCAAATGCTATTACGACGGCCCAGGACGTTGACAATGATGGCGATATCGAGTTTCCCGCAGGGTTCTATAAAGCCGGCACGATTCTCGACAACGACGTTCAGTTCAATACCAAGGTCAGCAACGGCTTTCGTTTTACTGTCGGTGCGGCAAACGTGGACACAGTTACACGCTCAGTAGATCTGAACTGCGTTGCGACACACGAGTTTGGCCATTCGTTCGGTCTCTCGCACGTGCTGAACAATCAGAACAGCGCGACTGACGGCGACGGCTCAACAATGTTTCCCTTCATCGACACTGGCGATCCTGCCTCGGAACTCGCGCAGGCACAGTTGAGTGCTGACGACATCGCGTTTGCCTCGTTCTTCTATCCGGAAGGCTCCGCAGCCTCCGGTCCAGGAGCGCTGCAACCAGGCGATGTGCCGTTTACCAGCGTCTATGGTTTGATCACAGGCGAGTTACGACACGGCGTGTTGAATCAACCGGTGGCAGGCGGACAGCTCTTTGCCATCGACCGCAGCACGAACGCCGTTGTCGCCAGTGCCTTTAGTGGTACTACTAACCTCTCGTTCAATCCGGCTACCGGCGGCTTGTTCTTTGTGCCGACCGTGGCTGACGCAATTCCAAATGGCAACTACGTTATGCCGGTGCCGCAAGGAAACTACAGCGTAGGCGTCGAAGCAACGGATGGCAGTCCCGCGGCCGCCGGAAACATCAGCTTCACGTGCCAGATTGGCGCCTTCTTCGGCCAGCAGAATTTCATCGAAGAGTTTTACAACAACCAGAGTGAAGGTGCGATTGAACGCGATCCGGCCGATGCGAAGAACGTTCACGTGAATGCCGGGCAGGTTAACGCCGGTACTAACATCACGACAAACGCCGTTTTCAATATCAGCGGCTTTGGGGCGCGTAACGCCATCGGATTTATCAACCCTCCAGCGGGCGGGTTTATCTACGCGGTGCAATTTCCGGCTTCGCAGATCAGCGCGCTTAACAGTGGGAACCCGACGCTCATTCAGGCGGGACTCTTCGACACTATACCGCTGGATGCCTCGGTTCCGGTGATTTTTGCGAACGCCTGGCTCGCTAAAGGCGTGATCAACCCGGACACGACGGCTACCATTGATCTCGTAACTCCGCTCGATAGAAGTGTCACATTTGTTGCTCAGGACACTGACTTCGCGCCGTTCTACTTCAAGAACCCGCAAGACCTCAGCGAAACTATCCGCCTCGGTATTGCAGACGGATCGATTCAGAACCTATTCCTGGTGCTTCAGATTCCGCCCGCGCCGTTTGCGGGAGTCAGTAATCAGCCTCCGTTGATTGGTTTGAGCACTCAGGCGCCAATCCTGGGACGGTCATTCCTGTCTACGAATGGTGGACTGACATTCACGAGGAGAAACGACTTGAATTTCCGGTTCTCACTCATCGCTTCACAGGTTCCTCCGACAGAGTGAATCTGCAACCAAACCCACGGATTGCGCAGATTTTTTAGTGCAATCTGCGCAATCTGTGGTTTAAACTAAGCCCCATGCCGCAATACGAACCCGAAGCATGGCGAGACGTGCAGCAACCTGCCGGCGATCCGTCTATGCGGGAACAGTGCCGGCTGCTCGATCTGCTTGGCCGGATTAACTACCGGATTCTGAGTGGTAATAGGGTTTATATAGAGGTTGGCGGAGTCGTTTACAAAACTATCTACGGCGGTTACTGGCGTAGCGTCTTCACTGGCATCGAGCATTACCTGCTTCACTGCGAACAAGTCTCGAGCGCAGTGTGGAAAGAAGAGACAACGACTGCCGTAGATTTACCCATTGCGTACTCCAATGGCGGTTGGACCACCAAGGGCCACTCACTTTCTTTCATCCTCAATCGGGACTAAGAACCTCGTCAAGCGTCTCTACAAGGTGATCAGCGTCTTCCGTGGAGAACGGCATTGGTGGCCGAATCTTGATTACGTTGTGAAGCGGCCCTTCCGTTCCCATCAGTATTCCGCGCTCGCGCATTTGATTGACAACACCGCCCGCTTCGTGCACGAGCTCGACGCCGAGGAAAAGACCGGAACCGCGGATTTCGCGGATCACTTCGTGACGCAGGTGCAGTTCGTGTAAGCCGTTGAGTAAATGCTCTCCAACGCGAAGGGCGTGCGCCTGCAGCTTCTCCTGCTGAACAACCTCCAGCACTTTCAAACCGATCGCGCACGAAACGTTGTTACCACCGAACGTGCTGAAGAATTCCATGCCGTTATCGAACGAATCTGCAATTGCTCGGGTTGTAATCACTGCGCCGATCGGGTGGCCGTTGCCGATCGGCTTGCCCAGCACGACGATGTCTGGAACCACGCCGTACTTCTCGAATCCATAAAAGTGAGTGCCGATGCGGCCGTAACCAGTCTGTACTTCATCGGCAATGCAAACTCCTCCGGCGGCGCGCACCGCGTCATACACTTTTGCCAGGTAACCTTCGGGTAGCACAATCTGTCCGGCCACGCTCGGCAGCGACTCGGCAATAAAGCCGCACAGTCGTGCGTCAATTAAGTCAACAACGTATTGCGCGTCCTCGTCTGAAGTGGGAAGCGGTGCTTTATGCACCCACGATGGCGGGCCTTCACCGCCTGGGCCATCATGCTTGTAGGGACTGATGTCAATCAGCGTTGTCGTGTTTCCGTGATAGGCATGGTCGAGCACGATCAGATCGCGGGCTTTGGTATGAGTGCGGGCGAGGCGGAGCGCGAGCTCATTTGCCTCGCTACCGGAATTGACGAAGTAGCAGACGTTGAGCGGATCCGGAAGCGTCGCCGCGACTCGCTCCGCATATTCGAGAATCAGTTCACTGAGATAGCGCGTGTTTGTATTCAGCAGTTCCATCTGTTGCCGGCCGGCGGCGACAACTTTCGGATGACAATGCCCAACGTGCGCTACGTTGTTATAAGCATCGAGGTACCGCCGCCCCTCGTTGTCATAGAGATACTGCATCTCCCCGCGCACGATATTCAGCGGCTTCTCATACGCGACACTAAGATTCCCTCCGAGCAGTCGCCGTCTCGCTTCTATCAGTGAGTCAATCCGTGTAGTCATCCGTGAAAATCCGTGGCAAGTTTTCTTCTATCGCTTGCTGACTGATCCGCAGGTACTCGTTCTCAGGCTGCTGTCGTTGCTGATATGCCGCCATACAAACACTCATCGCGAGTCGTAAACGCACGAGCGGCCACAAAGCCTCTCTTTCGTTATCAAGCAATCCAAACTCACTCGTGTAACCGCCGATAACTTCTCGCGCTGCATCTCGCGGATCATTTTTCTCCAACACGACGTACGCCAGCGCGATTGCGAGATCGCCGGTCGTGTAGCTGTAAACCATGTCGCCGAAATCGATCAGGCCCATAACAGTCATGCTCTCGGGGTCCACCAGCACGTTGTAATCGTTCGCATCGCCGTGAATCACGCTCCGGCGCAGATCGTTTTCAGGTTCGAACCGGCATTTGAGAACAAGCTGACGCAAACGCGCGTCACCAATCAATCCGCCAAACTGGTTTATTATTCGGTTGCCATTCTGCAAGTCCCAGTGAAAGTCACGATGAACTGCCGGATGATCGAAGTCCGCCAGTGCACGTGTCAATTGGCCCAGTTTCCTGCCGAGATCGCCCAACAAACCGGGCGGGTGCGGCTTGATCTCGGCCAGCGGCACGCCTGGAAGATAATCGACGAGTCGCACAAAGTGATCCTGGAAAGTCGCGATCTCCTCACCGGAAGAAGCCGGCACTAAGCGTTGGCAAAACGAGAGACGCTCTGCCAGATGTTTCAAAACAGAGTTCTGCGCTTCGAGAAATGCGCGTGACTCCCGCGGGTTGGCGATCTTGAGAACAAACTTTCGATCCGCGTCGTCAGTCAGGAGAAAGTTCTGATCGCGTTCACTCGGCAACCGGCTGGCAGTCGCGCGAATGCCAAAGAGTCTCTCAGCAATTTCTAAAACATGATCCACCGGTTACACAGATTACACAGGATCAGTGTAATCTGCGTAATCTGCGGATAGGAGACCCACGAATGTTTCACTGCTTGCTGTTGCTCTTGACGCTGGCAACTGTCGATCCGGCTTTCTTCAACGGACTGCGCTACCGGCTCGTTGGCCCATCGAGAGGCGGGCGCGTTACGACCGTCACAGGAGTTCCTTCACAACCAAAAACGTTCTACATGGGTGTCGCCAGCGGCGGTCTGTTTCGCACGACTGACAGCGGCGCCACCTGGATACCAATAACCGATGGCAAAGTCCCACTCGGCTCGACCGGATGTGTCGCCGTGGCGGATTCAGATCCAAACATTATTTACCTCGGCACCGGCTCAGACAGCGTGCGTAGTAACGTCTCAACCGGCCGCGGGATGTACAAGTCGAGCGATGGCGGACAGACGTGGAAATTTATCGGCCTTTATAACGCCGGACAGATTGGCGCGGTTCGCATTCACCCGACGAATCCGAACGTCGTTTGGGTCTCGGCTGTGGGCGACATCTTCAAACCAAACGACGAGCGCGGCGTGTTCAAAACTACTGATGGTGGCCAAACGTGGCGCAAGGTTCTCTTTCTGTCAGACAGCATTGGCGCGATGGACGTCGAACTGCAACCCGGCAATCCGAATGTCGTTTATGCGTGGATGTCGCGTCTCGAGCGCAAGCCGTGGACGATCATCAGCGGCTCTCGCGAAGGTGGTTTCTACAAGAGCACTGACGGCGGCGAACACTTTTCGAAGATCACGAACGGACTTCCAACTGAGTTGATTGGCAAAGCGAATCTCGCCGTAACCGCCGCGAATCCAAATCGGATCTATGCGCTCGTCGAGGCCAAACCCGGCGGCGGTTTTTATCGCTCGGACGATGCGGGACAAACGTGGACACTGATCAATTCTCAGGGCGCGCTGATTCAACGTCCGTTTTACTACACAACTCTTGGCGCCGATCCTTCGAACGCCGACGTGGTCTATGCCGGCGCAGAGGGTTTCTTCAAATCAACTGACGGCGGCAAGTCGTTTATCCCGTTTCGCACGCCGCACGGTGACAATCACGACATCTGGATCAATCCCAAAGACAGCCAGATCATGATCCAGTCAAACGATGGCGGCGCGAACGTTTCGACCGACGGCGGCCGCACGTGGTCGTCTCAAATGAACCAACCCACCGCCGAGATCTACGGCGTCTGGGTCGATAATCAATTCCCCTACAAAATCTATGGCGCGCAGCAGGACAATACGACCCTCATCATTTCCAGCCAGGCGGAGCCCTTTAACACCTCTGACTGGCGCACTGGTCCAGGTTGTGAAACTGGACCAATCATGCCATATCCACTCAATCCCGATATCGTCTACGGCTCGTGCAAGGGACAGTATGGCGTGATGAACCTCAAGACCGGGCAGGAGAAGAACTACTGGATCGGCGCGCAGTCGTTGTATGGAAACCCCGCGAGCGATCTGATCTACCGCATGCAGCGCGTCTCGCCGATGGCTACGTCGCCGCACGATCCGGAAGTGCTGTACTACGGCTCGCAGTACGTGCATCGCACGCGCGATAAGGGAGTGACGTGGGAAAGAATCTCGCCTGACCTGACGGCGCATCCTGACTGTTGCCAGGGCATCAGCGGTGAGCCGATCACGCGCGACATCACGGGCGAAGAGTTTTACAGCACGCTTTATGCGATAACGGAGTCGCCGCTCGAGAAGGGCGTGATCTGGACGGGCGCGAATGACGGACCTTTTTATGTCACGCGCGATAACGGAAAGAAGTGGACGAATGTGACGCCGAAAGATCTACCACCGGGCGGGCGCGTGCAATATATCGAGGCGTCGCCGCACCGCAAGGGCTCGGCCTATTTCGCGGTTTATCGCTGGCTGCTCGGCGACTATCAACCTTATATCTACCGGACGAACGATTACGGCGCCACCTGGACCAGGCTGACGAATGGAAAGAATGGCATTCCCGCGGATTGGCCCACGCGCGTGGTGCGCGAGGATCCCGATCGTGAAGGACTGCTTTATGCCGGCACGGAATTCGGAATGTTTATTTCATTTGATGACGGCGCGCACTGGCAACCGTTTCAATTGAACTTGCCCAACGTTCCAGTCTCTGACATCAAGGTCCATCACAAAGACCTGATCGTTTCGACGCAGGGACGAGCCATCTGGATTCTCGATAATCTCAGTTCGCTTCACCAGCTCTCGTCGCAAATGAAACCTTCGGAGGTACAGCTATTCAAACCTCGTGATGGGTATCGCACCAGAGTTGGCCCAACCAGTCTGGGGCCAATCGTCGAATACTATCTGCCGTCTGCGGATGCAGTCGTAATCGAGATTCTCGACACGAAGGGTGAGGTGCTTAATTCATATAGCAGTGAAACACCCGCGCCACGCGGCGGTCGTCCAGAATCCCCAGCGGATCCCGATGCCGCTCCCGCGCGACGTGCTGCGCCGCCACCGAGAGTCACCAAAGTCGCAGGCATCAATCGTTTCGCGTGGGATGTGCGTAATCAGGCGGGCGTAACGCTTCCACCGGGTCAGTATCAAGTTAGGCTCAAGACTGGCAGCGTCAGTTTCAAGCAACCGTTGCAGGTTTTGATTGATCCTCGAGTCGCCGCTGACGGCGTTACGGTTGCGGACCTGCAGGAACAGTTTGGGCACAACATGCGCATGCGCGATCTCGTGAACAACGTCAATCAACTGGTGACTCGCGTCAGGGAAGCTCAGACCAAGTCGCCCAACGATGCGCGGCTGAATGCGCTTGCAGCGAAACTGTTAACCGAACCCGTGCGCTACGGCAAACCCGGACTCCAGGCGCACATCACTTACCTCGCCGGCATGACCGCGAATGTGGACCAGAAGATTGGGCGCGACGCAATCGAGCGTTACGAAGTATTGAAGAAAGAGTTCGAGGCTCTGCGCACGGAAGCCGGCCAAGTGTTAGGTACCACGGATGAACACAGATAAATCCGGATTTCTATCCGTGGTTATTAGAGCAACTTGCCGAGCGCGTAAGGCAGCATCTTCCGCCACCACGGCCAGTCGTGGTCCACGTCGTATCCCCACAAATCGAGCGTATGCGGGATGCCTTTCGCGTTGAGAATATCGGATAGCGCGCGGCTGCGTTCCGGGGCCTCGTAGTTTCCCTGCCCTGACATGATGAGGATCGAGTCGGCCTTACGCAGCAATGGCAGGTAATGGTCGTCGTTAAGATTGGAAAGATAATCGACGGGGTTATTGAAGTAGACGTTGTCGTCGTAGTGGCCCTTTAAATAGGAGCGCACGTCGTAACTTCCGCTCATCGCGATCACGCCGCGGAACAGATCGGGATGTTTGAAATAAGCATTGACTGAAAGAAACGCACCCAGGCTCGCGCCTGTCGTCAGCGGGCGGTTCTCGCCGTCGCCGCAATCCTTTCGAATGAGTGGCAGCACTTCGTCGGTGATGTATCGATCGTAGCGCGTCAGCAACTCAGCTTTGAGCGGTGCAGGCATCTGTTCGTTCAGAAGGCTGTAGCGGTTGACGCTGTTGATGGAATAGGCGCGAAGTTTTCCCGCTTCGATAAACGATTTGATGGCATCGACGAGGTAGAAGCGTTCATACTCGAGATAGTCGGCGGCTGCGGTGGGAAACATGAGCAGCGGCGGTCCATCATGGCCATAGGCGACGAGTGGCATCTCAGTGTTTAAGTTTGGACTGTGCCAGGCAGTTGTGCGGCGTTCCATGGGACACCTTTCGTTGGGAATCAGGGCTGGAGATATTCTCGCAGATCTTTCGCGGGTGCAAGTTTGGAGCGTGCGGGCGCGGTTGACGCTCCCAAACCCATCTGCTATAAAAACGCTCTCGCGCCCTGCATGGAGCTTTCGGAGCTACATGAGGGCGCTTATTCCGCAGTAGCTCAATGGCAGAGCATTCGGCTGTTAACCGAAGGGTTGTAGGTTCGAGTCCTACCTGCGGAGCCAGATAGGACGGAGGTCGCTGGAATCGGCACCAGCGGCCTTTTTTCTTTGCCAAGTCGTGTTCGTAACTGCAAGTAGATCAAACGGTTGGCGAAACGTTGCTGTGAGAGTATGGTCCTTCCATATTGAGTTCGAACACACGAAATTGAGCAACTTTCGTTTTTCGCTTGAATCTTGCTGTTTATACAGAAAATAGGCCTTTTTTGAGAGTTCTAGTAGGCGAATACCATCTTGCACATAATCATTTGCTGCCTCTTGGTATTCGGTAATTTGATCAGCAAGTCGCTTCTGTGTCTGTCGCCACTNNCGNGACTTNCGCTCAAAGAAATCCGGTTCGATAAAACCGTCAAGCCGATCATCGTATAAGCGATCAAGCCTGTTCTGAATCTTGCTTTGTTCTTCTTGCAAACGAACGATCGCATCTTCTCTGAAACGCTTCTCGTCTGCGTGGCTCTGATGCAAAGCCTCAACGATCCAATCCATAACTTGATCGTCAAAGACCAGACCTTTGAGTAAGTCGGCAAAGCACTCGTCCAGCACTTCTTCTCGCGTGTAAGGTTCGGAGCATTTTCCTTTGTTGCCTGTGCAATGATAGTAGACGTATTTTCCTTTCTTCTTCTCAGCTACAAGTGCGCAGCCACAGTGCCCACAGTTCACAAGCCCTGAGAAAGTAAACTCGTGCTTGGTTACTTTCTGTTTGGTCGAGTAGCGTCCGTCAAGAATCTCCTGCACACGCTCATATAATCCCGTTGAGACTAGCGGCTCGTGGCTCCCGCGATAGGTCTTGCCCTTCCAATCAAAGTCGCCTGTGTAGAAACGCTTCCGTAGCAGTTTGTGGATGTTGGACTTCGATACTGGCCCTTTTAGTTGACGCGAGACTAAACCCGCGCTGCAAGCTCGGTCGGTCACTTCAGCTAAGGAACATTGGCCCGTGGCGTACCACTCAAATATCTGTTTGATGATCGGCGCCATTTCAGGATCAGGCTCAACTATTCGCTTCCCGTTTGGCCCCATCACGTTTTTGTAACCGATTGGCGCAAAGGATGGATAGATCGACTGCTCGGCCTTTTCGAGCATTCCCTTTTTGGTTTCCTCAGAGAGATTGTCAATAAAGTTCTTCGCCATTAGAACTTTGATACCGTGCATGAACTTCTCTGATGATCTGGAATCCTGCGAAACAATGACATTTTCTTTGACAAAGTGGATTTCCAGATCGCGACGATCGCGCTAAAGGGGAACCGCAGCCGCGAAAACAGAATAGGAATGCGGCTAGATGCGCTTTGTCTACGTGTTTACAACCATTAAGCCCGTAAGCGTAACATCGAGAGGAAGATCCGAGTTAGATTGGCGTCAATATTGAGTTTTGTAGACAAGTTTAAAAACGAGACGCGTAACTACATGCCAGAGCATGTAGTTAACGGGAAAAGCAGATGAGCAAGCACAGAATCTTGTCAGCACGGAAACAGAGCAGATAATTAAGGCAGGATAACACGAGCCATCAGGCGAGTAGCACGGTAAGACGCGAACCTGTTGAGAGGAACTGCGAGCGAGACGAATCAAGAAAAAAAGGAATAGAAGGCGAGGCGTATGATAAGGAATAGGATTCTTTCTGAAGTCTCGCCGCAGTATTGAGCGAGTTGGAGGGAAGTTGATCCACCGAGGGTAGGGCGCGCACGGCGAGCACTTTAGAAAGAACTGCGTTGGACGAAACCGC
>Ga0065712_10000141_pt1 | contig 57657 bp, 44 predicted proteins | sample MisRhiReplicate1_FD_59099 | JGI IMG/M metagenome (GOLD analysis project Ga0065712, IMG submission 59099) | Miscanthus rhizosphere microbial communities from Kellogg Biological Station, MSU, sample Rhizosphere Soil Replicate 1: eDNA_1 v3... | ecosystem: Host-associated > Plants > Roots >...
ATGAACGCAGATTGATCTGCGTTCATCCGCGTAAATCTGCGGTTAAATTCTCACTCCAGTCCCTTGAACTTTTCCTGCCTCCGGGCGTATAAGAACATTGTCGGCCTACAATGGTCACCTTTCTTCTTACTTCCGTTTTAATCCTCGGTTTGATAGTCATCGCCATCTACTTCTGGCAGAAACCGGTGAACAGCTCGCAATCATCTATTGAACTGCCGTTGCCCCAGTCACGTGGCTTGTTTTCTGACTTCCACATTAATCAGCTCAGAGCGCCGGCAGACGAACAACCTAAAGAAGCCAAAGTAGACAGCAAGACTTTCGAAGAAGCTATCCAGGCAATCCGCGACTTTCAACAAGCGCCCGACAGAAGCGCGACGACAAAACTGCTGCATATCGCCGCTCTGACAGATAATGCGAAGACTTATGAAAGGGCGATTGAACTCGTGCTCATGTCGTGGCGAGACGGCAGCCTGGCGGATTTGCCCGCAGTTGAGCTGCAAGCATTGATCAACAGTGAATACTGGGTGCTGTCGTCCGCAACTCGAAGTTCAGGCGCCGGCTTTGTTCTGAAACGTACCCTCTCAACAGCAAATCGCGAACTTGAATCTTCAAACAACCCCTAACCATATCAACTGCCTCCTGAGTTGATTGAAAGAGACATGCCATGGAAAACTTTGATACCACATCCGCGTTACTCCTGCTCTTCGGAGCCTTCGTAGTTCTGATTATCTTTCTGATAATCATGAAGCGTATCTTCGTTAACGTCGGCGCGCGCGAAATCGCAATCAAAGAACGGCGATACCTCGGCGCAAAGATGCCTCCCGGAAGAGTCGTCGCAACCGAAGGCGAGGTCGGTATCCAGGCCGACGTACTGAAACCCGGGTTGCACCTCATCAAATACCCGTTTGAAAAGATCGTGCGCAAAGTGCCGCTGATCGAGATCGGCGCCGATGAAATGGGTATCATCGAAGCCGTTGACGGCGAGCCCATGCCTCCCGGCCGCATCTTCGCACCGGATCGCGCGCAGAACGCTCACAACAACTTCCAGGATCCGATAGCGTTTATTAAACGCGGCGGCGTGAAAGGCATTCAACTGCGCACGCTTCCTCCCGGACTCTGGCCCATACATCCGTACCTGTTCCGCGTTTCAGTGGCGAAGGCGACGCTTGTGCCGCAAGGCAAAGTCGGCGTCGTCACAGCCGCGGATGGCGATCCACTCGATCCGGGCCGTCTGCTCGGCAAGGCGATTACCGATCACCGCAATTTCCAGGATGCGGAACAGTTCATTGCATCAGGCGGTCAGAAAGGACCGCAAGTGGACATCCTAACGCCCGGTGTCTATCGCATCCTGACGCAATCCGGATCGATCGAAGGTAACACTGAAGCCAAGCCTGGTCTCTTCAATATCCGGCTGTTTGACGCGACGGTGATCAACGAGAACGGCATTGGTCTCGTCGAGGCTCTGGACGGCGCGCCGCTTAACCCACGCGACTACGTCGCCGAATCTTTCGCGGGTCACGATAATTTCCAGGACGGGCACGAGTTTATCGGCAAAGGCGGCCAGCGTGGTCCACAAAAAGATATCCTGCTGCCCGGAACCTATTACATCAATCCGCTGCTCTTCAAAGTGATTCCCGAAACAGCAAAGGAAGTGAAGCCGGGTGAAGTCGCTGTAGTAGTTTCCAACGTCGGCAAGGATCCGTCTGACGAAATTCGTCGAGAAATGGCGGCCAAGGTCCGGCAAAGGATGGAGCGTGAGGAACAAGAACAGGCCGAGGAATCCGCTGCTCGTCTGGATAAGATTGACGACAACCGCACGGTAGATGAGATCAAGGCCGAGTTGATGAGTGGGGATCCGGCAGACCGTCGCCTGGATGAAGGCGCGCACGAAGCTTACGTCGTACCCGAAGGCTATCGTGGCATTCAGGAAAGCGTGGTTGGTCCAGGCCGTTACTACGTGAATACGCTGGCAGTCTCCCCAATCATCATTCCCACTACAAATCAAACGGTGGAGTGGACGGCCGGGGAAGTGACGAACACGTTCAATCCATTCGAAGTGATCTCGAAAGATGGTTTCACGATGCAGTTGGAAGTGCGCGTGGTGTTTCGCGTGAAGCCCGAGGATGCGCCTTTCATGGTGGCGAAGATCGGTGGCATCGAGCGTTTAATTCAAAACGTGATGCATCCGCTCATCGATTCGATCTTCCGCAACCAGGCGTCGGAATCGTCGGCGATGGCTTACCTGCAAAACCGGCATGAAGAACAGGAACGCGCCGAAGCTCGCGTGCGCGCGCACCTGCTTAAGTATCACGTTGACGTGGTGAACGTGCTCATCTGCCACATTCATCTTCCCGAAGAGCTGATGAAGACTCAGACGGAGAAGATACTCGCAGAGCAACGACAGAACATGTACAACGCTCAGCGCGAGGCAGAAGAGAAACGCATTCAACTCGAGAAGACGAAGTCGCAGGCCGACAATCAGAAAGACTTGATGGCGGCGACTGTGGGCGTTGAGATCGCCGGCAAGCGCGCCGAACAGCGCAAAGCCGAAGGCGAGGGCGAGGCCCACTACATACAACAAACCGGTCGAGCCGAAGCTGAGAAGGTTCGTCTGATGGGTGAGGCGCAGGGTGTCGCTTACCGCGAGCAGGTTAATGCTCTTGGTGCGCAGGGTGTCTCGTTGGTGGAGACGCTGAAAGTCATCGGCGAGAAAGGCGTTCGCATCACACCGGATGTGATGGCTACTGGTGGCGGCGCAGAAGGTGGCGGCGGGATCGGCACGCTGCTGCTATTGAATCTCTTTCGCGAACGGCTGAATATGCCGGGCCCGAATGGAGAGAAGGTAAGCCGGTAGCGGAGTAATTTAACCACGGATGACGCGGATAAATCCGGATTTAATCCGTGTCATCCGTGGTTCACTTTTCCAGGTACATCTGCGCGGCCATCTTCGTCAGCTTCCAAACTCTCGACCACGCAATCCGACTGTCGCCATTCTCACGTCCAGTCAACTTATCGAAGATCAGTTTCCGAAACATCCGGCCCTCGCGGCGGAGCATGAATTCCTTCGCGTACGGCTTGGCGGTTTCGAAGAAGCTGAAACCCGGATCAGTCACAACTCCAATGCCCTCGAGCGTCATCAGCGCCCGCATGATGTAAGTAAAGTTTGACGGTAACCGGAACGGATACTCGTAAATCACTTCGGCGAGATCGTACGTCAGTTCCTTGAAGTTTACCTCTCCGAGCCTGAGGTTTAGATAATGTGTGAAGAGACTCTCGACGACCGGACGAACAGTCTCAGGATCAACTCCCGGCTTCAGGAAATTGAGATTTATGATGTCCTGGCCCAGGCCACGCACGTCGCGTCCCACCACGTGGAAGAAAGCATCGATCATCTGCGTCTGGAGTTTCGGAGTAATCCGTCCGACCATTCCGAAATCAAAGAATGCAAGGTGCCCGCTGTCCATCACGAGCAAATTCCCCGGATGCGGATCGGCGTGGAAGAAACCGTCTTCCAGCAATTGCTTCAAGTAGGTTCGAATCAGCAGTCGATTGACTTTGACGGCTGAGATCCGGTGCGCTTTCAGTCCTTCGATGTCAACGACCTTCGTCCCGCGAATAAAGTCGAGCGTCAGCACTCGCGTATTTGTATGTGACCAGTAGATCTTCGGTACACGGACCGCGCGCCACGTCCGGAAGTTGTAACGAAACCTGTCGGCATTTCGTCCTTCCTTGACGTAGTCCATCTCTTCGAAGATGGTGCTATGAAACTCGCGGAGCATTCCTTCCCAATCCGCGTTCTCGTTAGCTTTCGGGAAGAAACGATTGGTCAGCTTCACGAGGCGAAACAGTATCGCGACGTCGAACGCGATGATTGACTCCAGATTCGGACGCTGAACTTTAACGGCGACCTCTTCGCCGGTCGCGAGGCGTGCGCGATAGACCTGTCCGAGAGATGCAGCAGCAATTGGTTCGCTGTCAATCTCCGCATATGCTTCGTGCGGGCTGCGGCCTAGCTCCGCTTCGATGATCGCGAATGCTTCCGGCGTCGGAAACGCAGGCACCTGGTCCTGCAACGTTTGTAGCTCTTTCACGTATTCGAGCGGCAACAGGTCAGCACGTGTGCCGAGTGCCTGACCAATCTTGATAAAGGTTGGACCAAGATCTATCAACGACTCACGCAGCCACGTCGCTTGCTTCTGAAGTCGAGCTTGTTTCCTGGCCGAGCCCTCAGCACCCCGGAAAATGACATAGCGCAACACGCGCATAAATCGATCGAATACTGCGTAGAGCTGGGCACTGACCCAGGCTTTCAATTGCGCTCGCCGGCCACGCTCGCGCGCCAGGTCACGCAATCTCGTAACGGCGCGGCGGTTAAAATCAGCGCGCACATCGTACGTATCGAGAAACAGGTAAAGCGAGAAGAGTCCCAGCACGCGCGCGACTTGCGCGGCACGTAACCAACCACGGAAGCCTCGTCCCGACAGGAGCTCATCAACCAGCTCTTCCGTCAAGGGCTGAACTGGCGCAGTCTGCTTCAACGCCTGCGGCACCTGCGCCGCAAGGCCATTTCCATTTGTCTTAACCAGTGCTTGATCTGTAGTCATTTTTATATCACTGCGAGCATGTGTTTCGTGCCGGCTCGCTCGAAGTAACTGTTCGCTCGATCCACGTCTCTCAGAATCTGCGTTTTCAACTGTTCAATCGAACTAAACTTCCGCTCGTCCCGAAGACGATACAGGAAACGAACGCGCACCACATCGCCGTAAAGATCGCCGTCCCAGTTCATTACGTACGTCTCAACTGAAGGTTCCGTGGCGTCTCCAAACGTCGGTCTGACGCCCACATTCGTCACGCTGCGCCGCCATTGCCCGTCTATCAATGTTCCCGTCACGTAAACACCGTTCCGGGGTATGACGCGGTTACGGGGGTGCAGGTTGGCCGTCGGAAAGCCGAGCTGGTGGCCGCGTTCCGAGCCTCGCTCGACCCGGCCTTCAACGCCATACGGACGGCCCAGCATGCGTCGCGCGAGGTTCACCTGGCCACACGCCAGCAGTTGCCGAATCTTGCTCGAACTAACTCGACAGCCGCGCAGCGTGACCTCCGGCACTTCGCCCGCAACAAAGCCGAGCTCACCACCGAGACGTCGAAGTAGTTCGATGTTTCCTTCGCGGTTGTGACCAAACGCGAAGCCCTTGCCGAGATAAACTTCCTTCGCGTGCAAACGATCCATTACGACATCGCGCAAAAAATCGGCCGCGCGAATGGTTGAAAACTCTTTCGTGAAACGCACCACGATCGTCTGTTCGATTCCGAGAACGCCTAACGCTTCGATCTTCTGATCGAAAGTTTGCAGCAACGGCGGCGCCGATTCGGGATGCAACACGGCGCGCGGGTGTGGATCGAAGGTGATAACCGTCGGAACCGCGCCGATCGCGCGCGCTCTTTCAACGACGGTGCGCATGATCAACTGGTGCCCGAGATGCAGGCCATCAAAGACGCCGAGGGTGAGAACGGTCGGTCGTTGAATCTCCGCGTTGTCAGTTCCGTGAAAGAGACGCATCTTTTTAGATTGCCGATTTCCGATTTCCAATTGCCGATTGATTCGGGTGCCCGGCTTTCAAATTGGCAATTGGCAATTTGGAAATCGGCAATTACTCCACTACCAGTCCGTCGTAAGCAAACTCAACACCTGCCGGCAGCCTGGCCGAGTCGCGAGCGTGTTTAATGTCGTGCGCGATATGAGTAAAGAAAGTCCGCCGCGGGTTCAACTCTTGAACATACTCGAGCGCTTTATCAACCCATAAGTGCGTCGGATGTGGCTTGAAACGCAAACAGTCGAGCACCAGCACGTCCAAACCTTTCAGCGCATCGAGGGTCTCGCGCGGAATCTCACTCAGATCCGTCAGATACGCAAAGTCGTTAAACCGATAGGCGATCACGGGCAAGCGGCCGTGGATCACCTCGAGCGGCGTTATTTCCAGCTCGTTCCCGATGCAGAAGCTTGCGCCTGGCATAACGATATTGGCTATTACTTCCGGCAGACCACCACCAAAGTGTGAAGGCTCGAAGATGTATTTGAAGATCCGTTTGATATCGACCCAGGCGCGTTCATTGGCATAGACGCCGAGCGCTCCGAAGCGAAAGTTGAGTGGCCTGATGTCGTCAAGACCAAAAACGTGATCGGCGTGACAGTGAGTGATGAGCACTGCGTCGAGACTTTTCAATCCGAAGCGCAACGCTTGTTGTCTAAAATCCGCGGATGTATCGACCAGCACGGTGCGTCCGGCATGTTCGATGATGATTGAAACTCTCAGACGTTTGTCGCGAGGATCGTCTGAGGTGCAGGTCTCGCATTCACAGCCGATTGACGGAACTCCGGTGGAGGTCCCAGTACCGAGAAAGGTAAGTCTCATCTCCCACCAGTGATATCGCTGCCGGTAAACTTCCGCGGCTGCTGCGGCGAATTGATGAGCGAGACGTACTGCATGCGCAGATCCGCGAGGAGGCCCTCGACCATTCGCTTTTCCTGGCTCGTCAAATTCCCCGCAGTCTTCTTCTGAAGCATGCCGAGAATGTCGATCCAGTGCTTACCTAACTCGACGTCGATCTCACGCTCGTGCGTCACCGGGTGCTCCATCATTCCGAGAGCCGAAGCCGCATTCGAGGCGATTGACATGACAAAGCTGACAAAACTGGCAGGATCGCGCGCGGCAGCCATATCTTCTTCGCTAAACTCTTCTTCAGGCTCGGCCGCACTCGTTGGCGCTTCCGTTTCCGGCCTTGCTTGCGCCGGAGCTGCTGCTGCCGCCGTGGCGGACGCCACCGGCTCCTCGACCTTAGTCTCAGCCTTATCTTCAGGAGGCAGATCTCGGGGACTTCCGTCCGCATTGAACAGCCTCCGGTCCGTAACTTTGAAAGTGGGTTGTTCCTCTGGCATGGAGTTATTAAACCACAAAGACATAAAGGCACGAAAACACCTGGGAAGAGTTTTTAAGTTCAGAGTTCAGCCTTTAGGCTGTTATTCGCAGACAAGCTAAAGCTTGAACTCTGAACTGCATCCTTCGCGCCTTTGTGGTTAGTGCGGGCACATTTTAGACTACCGCCATGCCTGCAACATTCACTGATTTGATTGCCCTGATGGATCGCCTGCGGTCGCCAAATGGCTGCCCCTGGGACCGCGAGCAGACCTACGCGACGCTCGCTCCAATGCTGCTCGAAGAAGCTTACGAGGCTTTCGAAGCCGTCGAAGATGCGCGTGAAGGACGGCCGGCGGAACTGCGCGACGAGCTCGGCGATTTGCTGTTTCAAATAGTCTTTTACGCGCAGGTCGCGAAAGAGCGCGGCGAGTTCACGATCGACGACGTCACTACCGCCATTCACGACAAGATGGTTCGCCGCCATCCGCACGTGTTTGGCGATGTCACTGCCGACGACGCGGCAACCGTGTTACTTAACTGGGAGACGATGAAAGCCGAAGAGCGCCGAGCCGCCGGAAAGACTGAAGCTACAGACGTCTCGCTGCTGGCCGGCGTGTCGTCGAAGGCACCTGCGCTGATGGAAGCACATCAGCTCTCGACGAAGGCTGCTCGCGTCGGTTTCGACTGGAAATCCGTTGACGACATCTTCGACAAGTTACAGGAAGAGATCGAGGAGCTGCGTGCGGCGATTAAAGATCATTCGAACATGAAGGACGAAGCAAATCACGCGCGCGTACGAGAAGAGATTGGCGATCTGCTCTTCGCCGCAACCAACATTGCGCGGCACATGCAGGTTGAGCCGGAAGCTGCTTTGAAGTTGACGAATCGAAAGTTTCGGCGGCGGTTTGAGTACATCGAAAGCGTCCTGCACGAACGCGGCCAGGCTTTCGACGCGACGTCAATCGAAGAGTTGGAAGAGTTGTGGCAGGAAGCGAAAAAGAATCAACCAGCGCAGCGGGCGGAAGCGTAGATGGTTAGCTGCTTAGTTGATCGTAGGAGGTGGAGAACAAACGATCGCGAGCTTGTAACAAGCGGCCATCCAGGGCAAGGAAGCTATCTGCCAACGCCACCATGCGCCGGTTCGGTATCGCGAAGGGACGCTGAGCTAGTACGCGTCGCATTGCTTCGTCCTCACGGCCTCGGCCCAACCAACACACATACATGATCAACGCAGTGGCAGTCGAGCGACTCACGCCCGCCTCGCAGTGGATGAGCAGAGTGCCAGTTTCTGACCGAAGCTGCTCGGCCAGTTGAATTATTCGTCGCACGTCTTTCTCGGTAGCGCCTTCTTCTGTGACAACGTCAGCAATCAGCAAGCGCAACTTACGCTCGGCCTTCTCATAACCTTCCGGAAGCGGATCATTCGCGTCGCCAATCGATACGAGGTAACTGATTTCGGCACAGCGGTCTGGCGTACAGAGGATCTCACCAGCTTCGAGGCGGCTTACGACTTCAATCTTGATCATTAGCCTTATTCGTGAGTTCGACATCCGACTTATTAAAGCTGAGTTTAATAAGGGGCACGTGTAGAGCGGCTTATTTTAGAATCACGCCAATAAATAAAACAAGGGCAAGCCCTCGCACGAAGAGGGATGTTATACGGATCAGGCCTGCGATTCCGGTTTATCCTGAAAATCATGTAAATCCTGTAAAACAGACTCTTCGCGCGAGGCTAAACGGCTTACGACAACAACTCACTCTCAAGCACAGCAATCTGCGCGTCAACCATGCCATTGAGGTTCAGCTCACCGCAACGAGTGAAGGCAAGGTGCTTCGCCAAATTCGCGAGTGCTTTCGGGTGCATTGCATTTTCAAGCGTCGCCATCAGGACCAGCAACGCTGCCGCAGATTGATCACCAGCGCGACAGATAATCTCCGCCAACGCTTCAATCTTATCTTCGCTTGAACCATCTTCGCCTGATGCGGGTATTTGCGAGAAATCGATCTTATCGAACATCGTCTCTCCCGCATCAGCGCGGCGCACAAGTTCCGCCAGCCACGGATCGTTTGTCTCCAACCCGTAACGAATAATCGCACGGCTCTGAGCATCGATCGAGCTGTCGTTTAAGACTGCCTGCGCTCTTCGTTTCAGAGCATTGACGATAGTGTTGGTTCTGGATGTTTGAGTTACGTGAGGTGTTTCGCGCGTTGTTGCGCTACTATGACTAGCCATGGTCGTCATCCTTTCTCTAGAAGGTTGATGGTCCTAGGGCTGGCTTCGTGTTGCACCACAAGTCGGCCCGCTTCATTTTGAGGGGTGAGCGCGCACTATAACACAATTTGGAGTGCGCGGTTTTTCTTTTTCAGTTCCGAGCGCTAAATCAATTTCTGCTGTCTGCGCACTGTTTCTGTCCTTTGCTCAGGCCTGACCACTAAGCTCAGGACCAAAGGGACAGCAAGCAAAAATCCGCTACTTCGCTGTTCGGGGATAAAAGTTGGACAAAGGAATTGTAGCCGGTGCTGAGGCTCTACAAAGCAGCTTTGAAGACCTTAGAGGCTTGTTGAAGCCAAACTAAATTGCGTTCACGCATCAGGGGCAGATCGCGGACTCGATGGCCCGGTTTCTGATATATACCGATCCAAGGCCCACCATACAAGCTGCTATAGGTCCAAACCCGCTCAGGAAGTCACTTAAACGAAAGAGATGTTTATGCGTTCAATCGCTCAATCCCGATCCATTGCCTACACCCAAGCTGCTATAATCCAGCCGCATGTTGCACCGTCATCTGAACCATTCTAAGTGGACACTTGCAGCAATCGACGACGTAATTGCTCGCGGCCGGCTTGATGACTGGAAGCAACTTCGCGACGCTGCCGCTAACAGGACCGAGATCCGGGAGCGGATCCTTCGGGTATCCAAACCTCACCTGTCTGATCCATATGCGCAGCGATATCACTTCTGGAACTTTTATGTTCGAAAGCAACTTGCCTGAATGGGAGCAACTGCTTTCTTCAGCGGCCCACTTACAGGAAATTCTGCCCGATGCGACGCTCGTCGGAGGCACCGCCGTCGCCATCTTTGCCCGACACCGGCTCTCGCGAGATGCTGATCACGTGCTGCCCGATCTGCGTCACAGGTTCGACGAGGTGCTGGCGGAGCTCGAAGCAGTGGCAGGATGGCGTACCGCGCGAGTGAAGCGACCCGTGTTGATATTAGGTAGCCTTGATGGAATTGAAACGGGCGTGCGGCAAATGATCCGCGAGCAACCGTTAGAGACACAAGAGGTCTCAGTGGGTGGTGTGCGATTGGTAGTTCCGACCGAGGAGGAATTGCTTCGCATTAAAGGGGTGTTGATTCTCAAACGTAATGCTACGCGAGATTACCTGGACTTTGCTGCGCTCTCAGAACGGATCGGATCAGCACGAGTAAAGGAAGCACTCGCTCTGCTGGATCAACTCTATCCTCAAACCAGCGGCGAATCGGCCCTCCAGCAGTTGCAAGTTCAGTTGGCAAACCCGATGCCGTACGACTTGGAGAACACAGATTTGAAGGAGTACCGGAGGCTTCACCCGAAATGGCACGACTGGAACCACGTCAAGGAAATCTGCGCGAACATTGCTGTCGATCTTTTTAAGCGTCTGTAACTCGCCGGTTCACTTCTCACGCGTTTTGAGATCGCAAATTGCGATCTCAAAGATCGAAGTCAATCATAACTTTCTGGCCTCGAATCAAGTAATTCTTCGCTCGATGAGCTGAACAGTTCGGCAGATATGAAAAGGTTGGGGATTAGGAATGGCTTCAGTTGTCGCGACTAGGTTAGTGCTAAGTCACCCGTTTCATGAAAACGCGGTGTTCGTGTCTGGTAGGAGTAAACATTCGGATTGTTCATGTTAACGCACAGATTTACCAAGCACGCGGTATTAACGGCAGAGTACAGAAAGATGCCGGCTTCTCAGCAAGAAAATAACCATTAAGTGTTTTGATTGAAACTCTAAGGGCGTCGCCTGCGTAATCAACCGTTCGTTCACCGTGGTAAACCCATCAAATCAATCAACGAAAGAGGTGTTTATGCGTTCTATCGGCCAGTCTCGCCGCTCAATTCCTGGCTTATTGATACTTTCAGTCCTGTTGCTCGTCGCGCTCGCGGCGCCGGTTTGTCCGCAGAGTCCGCCGCTAATCGACCGCGAGCTTTTCTTTGGTGATCCGGAAATTGCCGGCGCGCAGATCTCTCCTGACGGGGCCTTTATCGCCTTTATCAAACCCTTCAAAGGCACTCGCAACATTTGGGTGAAGAAGACGGCCGATCCGTTCACGAATGCAAAGCCGATAACCGCCGACACCAAGCGCCCTATCCCTGCTTACTTCTGGTCGCGCGACGGCAAGTACATCCTCTTCGTCCAGGACAAGGCCGGGGACGAAAACTACAATGTGTACGCAGTTAATCCGGCCGACGCGGCCGCCTCAGGACAAGACGTGCCCGCCGCTCGTAATCTCACCGACGTGAAAGGCGTACGCGCCGTCATATTTGCGGTGCCGCGTACTGAGCCCGACGCGATGTACGTCGGTATAAACGATCGCGATCCAGCATGGCACGATCTCTACAAAGTAAAGATCTCCACCGGCGAGCGCACGCTGATCCGCAAGAACACGGAACGCATCACCGCCTTTGTCTTCGATCTCAAAGACCAGTTGCGGCTCGCCACCAGATCGGCGGAAAACGGCGACACCGAAGTATTGCGCGTTGATGCCGACAAGTTTACGAAGGTTTACAGTTGCGGAGTGTTTGAGCAATGTGGACCAATCCGCTATCACAAGGATGGCGAACGAGTTTACTTCCAAACAAACAAGGGCAGCGCTGTCGATCTAGTTGGTCTTGAACTATTCAACCCCACCACGGGTAAAGAAGAATTTGTTGAATCCGATCCTTTGAAACGCGTGGACTTCGGCAACGCAGAGTTCTCAGAAGTTTCCGATGATTTGATTGCCACTGTCTACAACGATGAACGCGAACGAATCTACTGGAAAGACAAGGGCTTCGAAGCTGATTACAAGAACTTGCAGAAACAACTTCCGGGTAAGGAGATCAATTTCAACTCTTCGACTAAAGATGAAAAGCTCTTTCTCATCTCCGCAAACGCCGACACGGATCCCGGCGCAACCTACCTCTACGATCGCACGACCAAAAAGTTGACCCTTCAATATCAGGTGCGCGAGAAGCTGAACCGCGCGTACCTGGCGCCAATGAAGGCGGTCAAGTATCCGTCCTCTGATGGGTTGGAGATTCCGGCTTATTTAACGTTGCCCAAGGGCGTCGAAGCGAAGAACCTTCCCGCGGTGATCTTCCCCCACGGTGGTCCATGGGGTCGCGACAGTTGGGGCTACAACCCGTTCGCACAGTTTCTCGCGAACCGCGGTTACGCGGTCTTGCAACCTAACTTTCGCGCGTCAACCGGCTACGGCAAGAAGTTTCTTGACTCAGGTAACAAGCAGTGGGGCGACAAGATGCAGGACGACGTGACCTGGGGCGCGAAGTATCTCATCTCCCAAGGCATTGCCGATCCGAAGCGCGTTGGAATCATGGGTGGGTCGTATGGCGGCTACGCCACGCTCGCGGGAGTTACCTTCACGCCTGACCTTTACGCGGCCGCGGTTTCGATTGTTGGACCATCAAATCTGATCACGCTGCTCGAATCGATTCCGCCATATTGGGAACCGATTCGAAAACTTTTCTACGAGCGCATGGGCGATCCCAACACACCCGAAGGTAAGGCCCAGTTGCTGCGCCAGTCGCCGTTAACTGCGGCTGCAAAGATCAAAACTCCTCTGCTTGTGGTCCAGGGCGCTAACGATCCACGCGTTAACAAACGCGAATCGGATCAGATCGTAATTGCTCTGCGCGATCGAGGATTTCCAGTTGAGTATCTCGTGGCGCCGGATGAAGGGCATGGCTTTGCCCGTCCGGTGAATAACATGGCGATGTTTGCCAGCGCGGAAAAGTTTCTCGCGAAGTATCTTGGCGGGCGTTACCAGGAAAGTATGACGCCGGAAGTGGCTCAACGTCTGAAGGAAATCAACGTCGATGTAAAGACGGTGACGATGCCGAAGTTGATGACCTCAACCTCCGAGCTTCCGAAACCGGCGGTAGATCTGCGGCCCGGTACACACAATTACAAGGCGTCGATTGTTATCGGAGGACAAGAAATTCCGCTCACCATGAAGTCAGAAATCAAGGAAGAAAATGGAGCATGGACGGTCAATGAAACTGCCCAGACTCCGCAAGGCGAGATGGTTGACGTCAGCACCATCGAAAAAGGAAGTTTGCTGCTGAAGCACCGCTTGATTAAGCAAGGTCCAGCGATGATTGAGATGAACGTTGCCCCGAATAAATTGAGCGGGTCGATGACCATGAACGGGCAATCCAAACCATTCGACGTGGATCCCGGTGGCGCTTTATTTGCCGATGGGGCCGGCGCGTTTGATGTGATTGCTTCCCTTCCACTCGCGGATGGTTACAGTTTGAGTTTTCGCAATTTCGATGTGCGAACACAAAAGCCGCAGATCAAACAGTTGAAGGTAGCGGGGTCGGAGAAGGTCACTGTTCCGGCAGGCACGTTTGACGCCTACAAGGTGGAGATTGTTGATACCGGCAATGAGGCAGACAAACAGACTGTTTGGATCGATAAGGATAGTCGAAAAGTGTTGAAGATTTCGGCTGTGCTTCCGAGTCTTAATGGAGCAATCCTGACGTCAGAACTGACGCCCTAAAAGGACTTGCTTATCCACAGCTTACACGGATTGATCCGTGTAAGCTGTGGATGGCTTTTTACCTAGTCGTTGATTCTTATCGACCGCATAACATTCTGAAACGCACTCTCAAAGTTGCGTTCGCTCTGCGGGGCAACGGCTATCATGTAGAACAGTTGACCGTTGCGTAGTTGCGTGGTGATCAGGCGTACATTCTCCGGCCGGCCGGTAGCTTCGTTCACGTTGCTCAGCGTCGTGAAAAGCGCCGTTCGTCCCGAGATCGTCGTCCTCTGATAACCGCCGCTCGTGCGCAAGTTATTGTTTCCCTGCGCCAGGCCATTTATCAGTTCCTGGGTTGCACTCTGCAAATTGCGGTTGCTCACCTGGGCGATACCAAAACTCGCGCCGTGGGTGAAAACCGCCTGACCGTTGTACTGGCCATAACCACCTTCCGGCACAAACCACACCGAGTTTTGGTCGTTAATCTGCCGCCAGTTGCTCGGCACACTCACCTGCACGCCATTGAAGATCGTGTAGCTCTGGTAACGCGACGACGGATACTCGACTCGTCCGGTTGGAACATTGTTCGGAAGGTTATTTGGATAGTTGCCGGTATTTTCACCGACCGGATAGCGCTGCCCGCTCCGCTGGATTTCGGCCATCGTCGGAGCGCGCTGGTAACCACGGAGTCTTTCCTGAACGCGAGCGAAGTCGCGCGAGTCGTTCCTGACGGCAGCAACTCGCAGGCTCTGCGCTTCACGATCGATGCGCGCATAACGATCGCTCGGACTCGGGTGGTCGCTCAAGAACCCGCCACCGCCACCGCCCTGTTGTTCGAGCGTGCGAAACATGTTCGCCAAGTCACGCGGATCGTAACCGGCCCGCGCCATGATCTGAGCACCGAGAATGTCCGCTTCAGTTTCATATTCGCGACTGAACTTCAACAGGTAAACCGCAAACGGCGCCTGGGCCAGTTGGCCCACACCTGGACCACCCAATATTGTTCCGGCAATCCCTGCGATGCCGGCGAGCACACCATACTTCTGCCCCTTACTCGCCTGGGCCGTACCATGTCTCAGAGCCACGTGACTGAGTTCATGGGCCATCACACCGGCCATTTCACCTTCAGTGTGCGCCGCCTCAATCATTCCGCGGTTGACGTACATTGGACCACCGGGAAGCGCGAAGGCGTTAATGTCGCTCGCGTTGATGACCTTGAAATAGTATTGAAACTCGGGATGTTGAAATTCAGACGGGATCGCATTGACCAGCCTGCGCCCTACATCTTCCACATAGCCCCGCACTTCTTCATCGCGAAGTAGCGGGAACTGTTGCTCGGCTTCCTGGGCGGCCTGGCGCCCGAGTTTGACGTCGTCCTGAACACTGTATTTGTTACTGTGATACTTGATTTGCGTCTGCGCCAAAGCGGAGAACGGCATTACGCTTATCGCGACAAGCGCGAGCCACGCAATCAGCGCCTGTCGCTTGAAAATAGAGTTACTTTTCATTGTGACCTCCACCGAAAATCAACTTTTTCCGGGACTGTTGCACCAAAACGCAACAGGATACACCCGGCTGAGACCGGTTTCACTTCGTGATATCGCCGATTTTGCCCGACTAACCGACCCTGCGGAGAATAATGCAATGAAAATGCCAATTACGTTTTAGCCGCAGATTTACGCGGATGAACGCAGATCAATCTGCGTTCATCCGCGTAAATCTGCGGCTAAAACCTACCCCTGATTGCGAGGCTCGATGTGCTCGTTAAACCATTGGGCAGGCTCCGCGAGCGGGGCGATTCGATGGGGCTCACCCTTCCACACGCGAATCATCGAGATAATCAGGAATATAAAAGCTGCCAGGCTGAAAAGGATGCTGCCCAGCGAGCTGTCGGTAATCGTTCTGATCACCCCGAAGAGTGTATGAATGATGAGAATGCCGATGTGGAGAGCTAAAGCCTGTGAGGCATGAAAGCGGACCTTAACTTCCTTGCGCGGCACGAGAAACAACTCCAGCAACGAGACCACCAGCCCGATGTACATCGGAGCGTAGGGCATCATTACTGCCCACCTCTCAGGCACGCCTATACCGAGAACAGGTCGCGACGAGGGAGTGGTGCCGACCGGAGCCTGATAAATATTCTGCCGGGATTGGTATTGGGCGGGAGGCGCATAAGGGGGTGGAACAAACACCGACGGGTAAGGAGCCTCGAGCGGCGGATTGTCATAACGACGAGTGGGCGCTTCCGAGTAGACATTCTGCCGCGCGTTTTCGTTCGGAGTGTTAGCTACTTCACGAGTAGCGCCGCCCACCTGCTGTGTAGGTCGTTCGCCTCCTGAACCTCCTAAATCGCCCCAGGCTTCCTCGGCCTTGCGCTCAACGTCAGGGTCGAGAGGGTTGGTGTCGTATTTGCTTTTCTTCGTCTCCATTAAGATCCATCCACAGATTCCACAGATTTCTCAGATTACTTCTGTGTAATCTGTGGACTGCCTTAATCTTACTAGTCCGCGATCTCATACTCAACCTGTTGCCAGCGCTGCTCTCGTTCGGAAATCGAAAACGCCTTGATTACGGCCTCCATGCCGCCAAGCCCGATGATGAGGTATTTAGCTGACGGATAGTATGCGAGGCGCACATCGGTTTCAGAGGGACTCGGATCTGATGACCGTGGATGGGAATGATAGATGGCGAGGAGGCCTTCGCCACGTTCGCGCATTTGTCGCTGCGCGGCGAAGAGTTCTTCAGGGGCTGCCTCGTAGCCTAATTCGGGATTTGGCGTGACGTTGCGAAGACGATACAGACTCGCCGCGCGGGTTTCCGAAACTCCTCCGATTAAGCCGCAGCATTCCCGCGGGGCCGTTTCGCGAGCATGTGCGATCATCGCATCCAGATGTTCGCGACGGAGTTGAATCGGCGGCATGGTCAATCTTCAACGACTCGAAGATGCAGTTCTTCCAACTGTTTTGGATCGACCTCGCCGGGAGCATCAATCATCAAATCAGCGGCTGAGGCCGTCTTCGGGAACGCAATCACATCGCGCATGTTGTCGGTGCCGGCCAGTACCATCATGAGTCGATCGATTCCAGGCGCGATGCCGCCGTGGGGTGGCGTGCCGTACTCCAGCGCGTCGAGGAAGAAGCCGAATCTTTCGCGAGCTTCTTCGGTAGTCATACCCAACGCTTTGAAAACGAGGCGCTGCACGTCGCGGCGGTGAATACGAATCGATCCGCTCGCCATCTCGACGCCATTGATCACCGGGTCGTAGGCTTTCGTGCGAATCTGTCCCAGTAAGTTTGTCTCACCACCTTCAACCGCTCTCTCGAGGAGCTGTAGATCTTCGTCAACCGGCGATGTGAATGGATGGTGCATTGAATAATAGCGGCCATCTTCTTCGTGAAACTCGAACATGGGAAAGTCAGTTACCCACAACGGCGCGTAGACGTTTGCGGGAATCAGGTTCTCTCTTTTGGCAACTTCGTTTCGCAGCGCGCCGAGGCTTGCAGCAACGATCTTCGGCTTGCCGGAGACGATCAGCACGGCGTCACCTTTTTGCGCGCCGGCAACAGTGGCGATCCGGCCGACCACATCGGCGCCCAGAGCCTTAAGTAGTGACGAAGACGTTTCATCGCCCAACTTGATCCAGGCAAGCGCTCCGGCTCCGTAGCGCTTCGCAAACTCCTGCAGGTCATCGAGGACCTTGCGCGAAAGATTTACGCCGCCCGGCACGACCAGTCCCTTAACCTGTCCGCCGGAACTCAACGCTGTCGCGAAAGGCGGAAACTCAGTGCCTTCGACAGCTTGTGCCAGATCCTGCAACTCGAGACCTTTTATTCGCAGGTCAGGCTTGTCAGAGCCGTAGCGCCTCATGACTTCAGCGAAAGTGAAGCGGGGAAACGGCGTCGGCAGTTCGACGTCAATCAATTTGAACACGGAAGCGAAGAGTCCTTCGATCAAGGTGTAGACCTGATCGAGTGTCGCAAAGCTCATCTCGACGTCGAGCTGGGTGAACTCCGGCTGCCGGTCGGCCCGCAAGTCTTCGTCACGAAAGCAGTGCGCGATCTGGAAGTACTTGTCGAGACCGCCGATCATGCACAACTGTTTGAAAAGTTGTGGTGATTGTGGGAGGGCAAAAAACTTTCCCGGAAAAATGCGCGACGGAACGATGTAGTCGCGCGCTCCTTCCGGAGTGGACTTAATCAGGATCGGCGTTTCAATCTCCGTGAACTCCTGTTGCGTCATGTAGCGACGGATCTCGTTAACAACGCGATGACGAAGAGTCAGGTTTGCCTGTAACTGCGGGCGGCGCAGATCGAGATAGCGATACTTGAGCCGAAGATCTTCGCTCGCGAGCGCGTCCGGGGAAGCATCGAGTTGAAACGGCGGAGTTCGTGCATCGTTGAGCGTCAACAACTCTCGCGCGTGCATTTCAACGTCGCCTGTCGCCAGCTTGGGATTTCGGGTGTTCTCAGCACGCGCCACCACTGTACCCGTGACGGCGATCACGTATTCGCCACGAAGCTCCTTGGCTTTCGCGTGTGCTTCGGGCGCGTCTTCCGCGTTGAATACAACTTGAGTAATGCCCGCACGGTCGCGCAGATCGATAAACGTGAGCTCGCCGAAGTCACGACGCTTCGCCACCCATCCCATGAGAACCACCTGCTTGCCGATATCGCCGGGGCGCAGGTCTCCACAGGAATGCGTGCGTTCCAAATTTCCCAAATTATCCAGCATTTAAATCCGTCTATAATCCGTGTAATCCGTGGTTAAACTGCCTGCGCAATCTCCAAACGATTCCCACCCGGATCGCGGACGTAGAAACGCGACCAACCGGGCGTTGGCATATCGTCCGGGATGATTTCGACGCCCGCACTTCGAAATCGCTGCTCAGCTTCAGCAAGGTCGCTGACTGTGTAACAAACGTGTCGTTTGCTGATGCAATTCTCGCCTTCTTCGATCGAGAGATGGAGCTGCATCGGCCCGAGCTGATACCATGCGCCGCCGCGTGCACGCGATGCTTCCGGCTTCGGCACTTCTTGTAAACCCATTACGACTCCATAGAAGTGCTTCGCCGCGTCTTCAAGCGACTTAGGCACGGTGACGTTGACGTGATGGAGACTCGCGTTCATTTGTGCTTTTCAGAAAAGCCTGCCGCCGCATCAAACTGTTTCTCTCGATCGGCGACGCCCGGTTTCTCTGCCAGGTACGCATTGAAGTCCGCCGAACGATTTCGCGGGATACTCAACGACTTCCACTCCGCGGAACGAAAGTGCTTCGCAAGAAAGACGATTTGGCCGATGTGATATGCGTAGTGCATCAGTTGACGATTGATCGCCTGCACGATCGTGTGTTCCTCGCCGCGAATCATGACCTTCTTTTCGCAGTCTTCGGGACGCAACGGCTCCAGCGCGTCAGACACCGATTTCCAGCCGCGCTCCCAGTAAGCGAGCACGTCGTCTTTACTCGTGTGCGGTTCGATCACAAACTCCATGTCGCGATTGCGGTTCGGCTTCTCGCCATCGGAAGTCAGAAAGTCAGTCCAGCGAGAGAGCATGTTGCCGGCCATGTGTTTCATCACGACCGCAACACTGTTCCCTTCCTCGTCGAGAGTTACAAAAAATTCTTCGTCTTTCAACTGCGCGATCGCTTTCTCGGCGAGCTTCTTGTAAGCGCGCATAGCCGACCGCGCATCGTCGAGATAGTTTTGAACTATAGCTTCACTTGACATCGTTTATCTCCAGGGATCTCGGTTTAGAGTTCAAGCTTCAGCTTGCTTGCTGAAGTGGCAGCCTAAAGGCTGAACTCTAAACTGAAGATTGTTTCACCATCCTCGCCAGCTCGTTGCGCATCACCGCCTGCTGCTCGCCGGTTCGCATGTCCTTCAATGCGACCTGGCCTTTGGCGCTCTCCTCCTCCCCTAAAACCGCGACAAACGGCACGCCGAGGGAAGAAGCGTATTTGAACTGCTTCCCGAGCTTATCAGCCTCCGGATACAAATCAACTCGTAAACCGGCAGCGCGTAATTCATGCGCCAACTCTATAGACTGCGAGATCGAATCTTTATTCCAGATCGCCACCATCACGTCGGCCGGCGAAGAACTCAGCCGCGGCGGGAACATGTCTTTCTCGCTCATCACCATGAGGATTCTTTCGAGGCCCAACGAGAAGCCACACGCGGGAATGTCCTGCCCCAGAAACATCCCGACTAAATTGTCGTAACGTCCGCCGCCGCCAAGACTGCCGGAGAGATCCTTCACGTTGATTTCCATAATCGCCCCGGTGTAGTATGAAAGTCCACGAGCGATACTCGGATCGATCTTCAACCGCCCGGAGATCCCCGCTGCCTCCGCGTAGTCCATTATCGACTGCAACTCATCGACACCTTTGGCGCCCAACTCGTTGTCACCAACGAACTCCACCATGCGACCAAGCACAGCCTTATTCAACGCCTCCTGCGGTTTATCTCCAACAGCAATCTCCGCAGCCCGTTCGAGCGAGCTCAGCTCCGAAAAGAAATTCAGCAAGCGATCTCCGGCAACTTCTTCAACACCGCGTGCTGCAAACTCCTGCTTCACTCCTTCGCTTCCGATCTTGTCCAACTTGTCCAACGCGACGAGCGCCGCATCATGCTTTTCCAAAGCGACACCCGCCACCGCGAGTATTCCCGTCAAAGCCTTTCTGTGGTTAAGTCGGATACAAAACTCCTTAAAACCGAGCTTCACTAAAACCTCACTGGCCGCGGCGCAAATCTCTGCTTCAACAACCATTGAACGCGAGCCGAGCACGTCAACGTCGCACTGATAAAACTCGCGGTACCTCCCGCGCGCCGGCCGATCCGCACGCCACACCGGCTGGATTTGATAACGCTTGAAAAACTTCGGCAGCTTGTCGCGATACTCCGCCACCACACGCGCAAGCGGCACTGTCAGGTCGTAACGCAGCGCCAGATCTGCTTCACCAGTTCCCTCATGGACACCTCGCTTCAGTATCTTGTAGATGAGTTGATTTCCTTCTTCGCCATACTTGCCCATCAGCGTTTCGATGTTTTCCGCGGCAGGCGTTTCGAGCGGCTCAAAACCATAGCGCTCGTAGACGTCCTTGATCACACCGATGACGTATTCGCGCTTGCGAACGTCTTCGGGTAAAAAATCGCGCATGCCGCGCGCTGGTTGTGTCTTCGCTGAAGGCAATTTCCTAAGTTCTTCTTTGCGCCTTTGCGCCTTTGCGGGAGAAAATCTTACATCGACATTCGATACTCACGAGTGTACTCAACGTAGTTCTTCCAAAACACTTCCAGGCTCGCCACTTCTTCATCCGTCAGTGGGCGCTTTACTCTTGCGGGCAATCCCATCACCAGAGACCTCGGCGGGATTATCGTCCCCGGACTGACGAGTGAACCAGCAGCGACCAACGACCTCTCGCCGACGCGCACGTCATCGAGCACAATTGAACCTATCCCAATCAAGCACCCACGCTCGACATAGCAGCCATGCAGAGTAACACTATGGCCCACGGTTACTTCAGCCTCGAGAATCGTCGGGTGCGTGCCCTGTCGAACGTGAATCACGGAATTGTCCTGGACGTTTGAGCGATCGCCAATGCGGATGTAATGAATGTCGCCGCGGACCGTGCAGTTGCACCAGATCGAAGCTTCCTCGCCGAGATGCACGTCGCCAATTACTTGAGCACTGGGTTCCACGTACGCGGTTGGGTGAATCTGCGGGTGAACCCCACGAAACGGTCTAATCATGATTTTGGCGAGATAGTAACATAAGCCACAGATTACACGGATTTCATGCTAAATTGCCCTCATGACTCGACGCGTACTCTTCCTCTTAGTAGCCCTCATGTCAACTTCCTGCAGCGGCTCACTATTCAAGGTCAAACCTGTAACTGACCTGCCGCCGCTTCCAGCAAACTCGCGCACTGCCGACGCCGGCCGCGTGACGATACGCGTGGCGCCATTGCTCACCGACGAAGAGAGTCAGGAATTATTTGAAGCGAATCTGCCGCTCAGCGGTGTATTGCCGGTGCGAGTCGAATTGGCGTTTCAGAGCGGCGTGCTGGTCGAAGTGAAGCGCGCGCGGTTTCGTTTGCGAGATAGTCAAAACAAAGAGTGGAAACTACTATCGACGAAGAGTGCTATTTCCAGAATCATGAAGGCAAACGGAGTCTTCCTTTACAATCCAAACTCGCGGAAGCAATTCGAGAAGGAGTTTGGCGCTTACGCTATCGATCTGAAAACGCCGCTATCCTCCAGCGACAATCGCCGGCAAGGCTTCCTCTTTTTCCAGACGCCTGACAAACAGCCCGTACAATCGCGCCAACAACTCACGCTAACCGTCGAGCGCCTTCCTCAGCCGGCGACGATCACGATTAACTAAAACCGAACCACGGATTACACAGATCTAAAAAACAGATCCGTGTAATCCGTGGAATCTGTGGATTGCACTAGCCTCTTGGGCCAGTGGCCCTCAAGGTCACCTCAGTTCCGGCACTTAGATCAAGATCGTTCCGACCTTGAACGTATACCGAGCCTGCACCGGCACCTGCACCAAGTACAGCGCCGATCGCCGCACCTTTGCCACCACCTGCAATGGCGCCGATGATCGCGCCAACCGCAGTACCGATGGCTGTGCGAGTGACGGTCTTGTTGGTTTGGTCGCTGTCGCGTACCGCACCTTCATTGTCCACACGGACCACATCACCGCTCGGGGTGCGGACCTGTTCGAGTATTCCGGCAAACCGGTAACTCCGTCCGTCTCGCAAGCGAATGGTGTCGAAGTCGAGCGTCATCTCCGAACGGCCACTGACTCGACCACCACGACTGACGTTAGTCACAGAGCCTTCGATCGTCGCGCCTTCGTACTGGCCCGGTGATCGAACGGTCATGGTGAAGCGTTCTCCTTCGCGAACATTCTGCGTCGATAGATCGTTGTTGAGCACCGCAACGACCTCAGTTCCGTTTGGAATAACGAAACTTCCTGTTGTTGCGACATCACCACCAATGTTCGTGTTGTCTTCACGATTGGTGTCGTAAATGTTCAACTGAGCGACGTCGGAAGTCCGATCGTAGTAGGTTTTGACCGTAATCGGCTGATTGAACCGATCGCTGTAAAGCGTGCGTGTTACCAGCAACTCACGACCATCGTTCGATGGATCGAAGGTCACCGTGAAGTCGTTTGCCCGCTCGCCCGTTCTGGTAATAGTCAGAGCGTCTCCAGACAGGCTCGCACGAACACGGACACTACGCCCTCCCGGCGCGGTTTCCACCTGCTCGCGGCCGTCGGCGACGAAGTTGATCTGCGGAGCACGCGTGGACGCGATCGTTACCGAGTTTCCCTGACGATCGATCGCCAGCATCTGCGGTGGATCGAACCGCCGCAACAAATTATCGTAGACTCGCTGCCGCTCGGCTGCGGATAAGGTTCTCGTAGCCTCATCGACAACCCTGCGCGCGTCGTCTCCGCGGGTGGTATTGAGGCGGAAGGTGCCGGTTAGATCGCGCCTCGTGCCATAACCACCATGAGCACCGCCACTCGGAACTGCCGCCGACCAATTCCACGCAATGTTGAAAGCACTTGCCAGGCGATCGAGGTCCTGACGCAACGTGTTCCAGTTGTTTTCGGTCTGATACGACAACTGGCGACGATCGGCAATGTAGTTATTCAAAAACGCAGCATGATCTAACACGTTCTGCGCATCTGACGACGATGATTGCCTGCTATTCACACGGTTGCGAAGCTGGACTAGCGCCGTCTCAAACTGGCTCAAGTGCTGACGAATCTCATCAACCCGATACCGGTCTTCGTTCGTCCGATTGAGATCCTGGCGCAGCGTGCGGCTAAAGGTCGCCGAGCGAACGTTGATCCGATCCACTAACTGCCGCATTTGCCAGTCGTTCAGGTTGTAATCGTTGTTTCCAACGGTTCCAATAGGTCCAGTGGTTCCAATGCCACTGCCTGAACTCCATCGCGGACTGAGATTGTAATAGGTTGCGAGTTGGTCGAGATCGGCGCGTATTGCCTGCCACTCACGTCGTGATCCGGATCCGAGCCGGTTGTTTGAAAAGAAATTGTCGATCTGCGCGCCGCGATCCAAAAGTACCTGTGCATCCGTTGAACTCGCGCGACGCGACCCAAGACGCCGATCGAGCTGGTTCGCCGCGTTCTCGAAATCAAGGATCAAACGATTGATGTCGTCAACGCGATAGTTATTTCGATCCGCAGCATCCTGGACTGCGCGCTGTAGAGAGTCAGTGCGCGTTTGAATGCGTCGCACGACGTCTCTAATAGCAGCGTCGTTGGCGCCGAATTGAGCCAGGCCGGAAGTGGCCATGCCCGCGGTCACCAACGCTAATAGGAAAGCCATGAAAATTGTTTTTCTGATTGTCCTCATCTCTTCTCCTCCTTCAGACTAGTGGCCTGCACCTCAAACTTTGTGCCAAGGGAAGGCCTGTTCCGCCTGGCGAGGCCTTTTTCGGGAGAGCCTGTTAGCGGGGGAAGGCTGAAAATGGTACGTACTACTGACTCACCTTGAAACAATAATCCAACAAAACCGCACTGTTTTCGGGATCTGTAAGGATGGTATGCAAGAGTCGTGTTACTAAGCCGGAGAGGTTGGCGGAATGAAGGAAAAAGGCTGAACGCCGGCGCGCGATCAACCTTTTGGGATGCTCTCTCTGTGTAATCGGTGAAATCTGTGGATGATAACGGCTACGGTTCGGGCGGTGCGGGCTTATCGGTGCCGCGCTCGCGATTGAAAATCGACGACGGCAACCACGATGGCATGCTCTCGTCGTTAGCGATGCGCAGTCCCATCACCAACATCACCGAGGCAATCGTGCGCGGACCGCTCCAGTCCCAATCGGGACGAACTACGTCAGTGGGTTGGTGATAGTCCGTCTTCTCCCACTTCTTCAAACGATCAGTCCACGCCTCAGTTGTGCCGTCAGGTGCGCCGAGGATCATGATTCCAGGAACGCCCTTCTTTACGAAGAAGTAATGGTCGGAACGATAGAACGACTTCTCCTCGGGCATCGGATCGGGAATAACACGCAGACCGCTTGCGGCAGCGACGTCAGTCAACACGGTTCCGAGCGATGAATGTTCTGCACCATAACCAACGAGCACCTTCACTGGTCCATAAACTTCCGTGCCCATGCCGTCGAGATTGAGATCGCCGGCGACTTGTTTGATTTTCCAGGTTGGGTTCTTCACCCAGTAATCCGATCCATAACCACCGTACTCTTCTCCAGTGACGGCAAGAAAGATTATCGAGCGTCGTGGTTTGGTTGCTGCGCGTGTCATTACTTCGGCGATTGCCATCATTTCAGCAACGCCCAAAGCATTGTCGGCAGCGCCGTGATAGATGCGGTTGTCTGCAGCAAGACCGTAGGCGTCGTAGTGGGCGGAATAGACCAGGGCTTCGGACTTCAATTTTGGATCGGAGCCTTCGAGTAATCCGGCAACATTGTTTCCCATCCCCTTACTCTTCTTTAGACGCACGGTAATGGTCGCGGATTGATTGAGATCTATCGGCGTGAAATTATCGCCCTGGGCTTTGGCGATAGCTTCTGCTCGCGTGGTTCCGGAGGCAGCAAACAGTTTGTCAGCACCCTGATCGCTGACACTGATAAATGGCGGGAGAAACTCCGGCATCTCCGGGTCAGACTCAGGTTCGATTTGACGACGCGTCAGGTAGTCGGCGATCTCGGAGTAAGAAAGAGTTTCTGTCTCGGGATTGATGATAACGAGCGCAGCCGCGCCGCGCGCGATGAGTCCTCGTATGACGTTGAGTTGTGCCTGCGCTTGCTTCCACTGAGCTTTGCTGATTGGCGGCGGAGGTTCGTTGCGGAAAACGACGATCTTTCCTTTCACGTCGAGTCCTGCGAGATCGTTTCGCTTAAGAAACGGGAGCACTGCGCCGTAGCCGACAAACACGACTTTCCCGGTGACGTTCTCGTCGCCGCTGTACGGTGGCGTGATGATGAAGTCTGGTCCGAGTTTGAGGTGCTCGTTACCGGCAGTGAATGCGGTCTGAGGTAGAAATTGTGTTTCTCTGAATTTTATCGTCTGGAGGTAAGTGTTGTTTTCGCCCAGTGGTTTCAATCCGAGTTTGGCGAAGCGATCGGCGAGATACGCAGCGGCCTTGTCGCCGCCTGGTTGAGCCGTTCCACGTCCTTGCATCTCATCCGCGGCGAGCGCGTTGACAGTCTCTTTGATGCCTTCAACCCTGATGCTCTCGACAAGCTGTTGCTCGGTCGCGGAAAGAGCACGAGAAGTTGCCGACGCAGCCTGCGTCCAGCTAAACGCGGTTGAGGTGACAAGCAGGATTGTAAGCAAGACGGCGATGCGTTGTTTCCTCGGGCTAGTAGAAGCGATGTCATTGTTCACGATTAAGTTCCTTTTTTTACCTCTAAATTTAATAGTTACTATCCGATGTGTGGATGATTGCGGATGCAGAGCGGACTACAGCGGCACAATTCGGACGACCTTAGTAATTCAGTGTATACTCCAGCACGCAATGAACAACGGTTGGGCTTAGACCATTCCAGCCCATGCCTCTGCCCATGGTTACAGTGACGACTGTCACATGCGTTAACATTCTATCACCCTCGTCGGATAAGGAGAGTACACGTGAGCGTCATTCCATTGGTGATTAATGGCGACGAGCCAACGGTAGTAGAGAGTCAGCAAGACTTTGACCGAGAGGGTAACGCTGTCCGCATAGGAAATCTCGATCCAGAGCAGCTTATTGATAAAAATACATCAAACGTTAGCTACGATTTCCGCGTGGGCGATCAATATCGGAGTCACCTGGAGCGCCATCCAGTAGAAATCCCGGCGGAAGGGACTATAACACTTCATCCTGGTTCAGCCCTTATTATCCAAACTGCGGAGTACGTCCATTTACCACGCCGGATGTTCGGAATAATAGCCCCAAAGGTTTCGCTACTTCAACAGGGCCTGTCAACGACTTTCTCGAAGGTAGATCCTGGTTACAACGGCCATTTATTAATAACCCTTTTCAATCTGGGTCAAACTACTCAAGTTCTAAAGAAAGGACAAAGTTTCTGCGCGTTCAGCATTTTGGATGTAAGTAAAGGTGCGCAGCTTTATAACAAGGGTCCCCAACAACTTCGCGCTAGAATTGGTCAACGATTTAGCGACCGAATCCGTGAATGGTTAGAGGCACACCACGTTATCGCTATAATGGTGCTCACTCTTGTCGACATCATTCTGATTGTCGTTACTTTCTTTTTAGCGGCCGTACATTTATTCACGTACATGAGATCTGTAACCCCACACGCATGATCACTAATAAGACGGTTAAAGATTAATGGCGAGTGCTAAGCGACGACGTCACGCCAATAGGTAGGAATAATATGAGCTACAACATAGGTTTGTTTCCGGAGCTTCTTGCCGCAGATCCCCTTCAACATACGACGGGTACCTTTCCATCGCAGATGATTCGCCAGTTGATAAGCACCGGGAAGATTCGCTCACCAATTGAGATTGAGGAAGAACAGATCCAGCCCGCCAGCATCGATTTGCGCCTTGGCCCAGTGGCTTACAGAGTTCAAGCGAGTTTTCTTCCTGGGAAGCACTCCACAGTTGCGAGCAAAGTTCGAGATCTCCAAATGGCGGAAATTGATTTAAGAAAGCCCGCAGTGCTGGAGAAAGGGTGCGTCTTTATCGTTCCGCTTTTAGAAGAGGTTTCTCTAGCAGCAAATACAGTGGCCAAGGCAAATCCAAAAAGCACGACTGGACGCCTCGACGTATTTACGCGATTGATTACGGATTTCGGCACTGAGTTCGAATGGGTACCAGCCGGATATTCTGGCAAGCTTTATGCTGAGATTGTTTCGCGCACATTTTCTGTGACGGTGGTAATGGGGACAAAGCTCAACCAGTTACGCTTTGTTCGCGGAACGCCCCGTGGCGGTGACCAAATGCTTGTAGATTTAGATGAAAAGGACAATCTTGTTTATGACGAAGATATTCCAGCGGCCGCTAACATAAAGCAGGGACTACGAATTTCTGTCGACCTCGTAGGGAGCGAAGATAGCGACGTTGTAGCTCACAAAGCCAGAAAGAATGCGCCCGCAGTAGACTTGAGCAAAAAAGACTTCTATCACCCATCAGAGTTCTGGGAAGTGATTCAAGCTCCCCGACAAAAACGCATAATACTTGACCCCGGGGATTTCTATTTGCTGTCCTCACGAGAAAAGGTGCGAGTCCCCCCTACTGTCGCTGCAGAGCTCGTACCGTATGACCCCTCAATGGGGGAGTTGCGTATCCATTACGCTGGTTTTTTTGACCCAGGATTTGGATACGGATCAAGCGATATCTTGGGAACGAAAGCGGTGCTTGAGGTTCGAGCCCACGAAGTTCCAGTAGCGATAGAGGACAGACAAATCATTGGTCGACTAGTTTATAGCCGCATGATGGGATGCCCCGATAAGATATACGGGACTTCAATAGGCTCTACCTACCAACGACAGGCGTCAATGTTGAGTAAGCAATTCAAAAGAAGCGACTGAGGTTTGGGTCAACATCTAAGGCTCGCGGCTCAGAGTCCGGGGACGAAAGAATTTAGCTAGCTCTACTGAGCTACCCTATCCAAACCTAATAACTCTTCCGAATATTCACCATCCCGTCACCAACCGTGAACTTAAAAAACGGCCCCCCTGCGCCGGCACGCGCGCGGATGGTGCGCTCTGTGATTCCAGGTTTCTCCCGCGATTCGAGTCCTTCGTAAGTATTTACGATCTTACCCGTGCGCAGAACGTCGGCATCGATATCGCCACTGAAGCCCGGCGGTAACTCGACGTTGATAGTTCCCGAGGCGATGCGAAGGTCTGCGCCGCCGCCACGCCAGCTTCGTGTCGGAATGGTAAACGTTATCGCGCCGGCGGTCACAGTGGTCGAGACAAGGCCTCCGCTCAACGTCAAAACAGTTTCACTTTCCGTCGCGCTGACGCGCAAGGCTCCTTCGACACCAGAAAGCTTTACCGATCCATGGCCCGCATTTATTTCCAGATCCGTATTCAACGGAACGCGCAGTCGATAATCGATCTTCCAGGGCAAGTTGAGCAGTGTCTTGGGAAAGTTCTTCGCCGCGCGCTTCATGAATGTCCGATCGTGTGTACCCGTCGTGAGCACGCTCAAGTGATTCAGGTCTTCGTCAAAAACAAAACTGTTCACCACTGCGAGCTGGTCCAGGTCGGCTTCTGTCGGCGCTTTGAGTTCGATATTCGCCGTTAGTTCAACTTCATTGCGCGACCAGCCCTCAACTGTTACCGAACCTCTCGGGGCTCCGATCACCGTCACTGTGCCGCCATAAGAAAACCGACGCGTCTCATGTCGCGTGGTGGTGCGCGTGAGTAACGGACTCTGGGCCAATGCAGGCGTAACGACAATGAGGAAAAGCGACAAGAGAAGAACGAATCTGGTCATCGTCGCAATAGTAGCGCGCGTTTCTCATAATCGAAAACAAAAAAAGGACGTTGCCTGACCGCAACGTCCCCAATCGTTAGCTTGCCATTTCAAATGCGAGGTGCTTTACCTTCGCAAAAACGTAATCTGCCCGCTGAAGTTGGTGACTGACACAGACGAGCGGCCATCACCGACATCGCCAACATACTTTCTTCCGTCCTGCGTTTTGAAGTTGTTGTTCCAGAAATCGTTCAACGCAATCTTCCGCATCGGCGATGCCGCGACGAGGCGGAAAGCCGAGTTGCCGGGAATGCGAATCGTGATGTCGCCCTTGTTTGATTTGAACTCGTAAGTGCCGCCGCTGGAAAATTCGCCGTCAAAGAAAATGTTTCCAATAACGTTCTGCGCGATCACGTGCGACGCGTTAATGTTCGTCAGCTCGATGTCACCTTCAGATGAAACGTGAGCCCGGACCAAACCGCTACGAATGTTGGCCACACTAATATTGCCGCGACGCGTTTCCAGATCGACCGATGAATTTACCGGAACTTGCAGCTTGAAATTGATATCGCCGACATCTCCCATGCCGCGATTGTCGCTCATCACATCCACGATCAGACACTGATCGATCTGTTTGGGAACGACGTGAGCGTGCTTCGATTCGAGGGTTGCGGAAAGGCGTATCTCATCTTTATTCCACGACTCGACGACGATCGTGCCCGAAATGTTTTTCAACTCGATGCGGACATCCTTACCCGCCGGATAGCGTTTGGAAAGTTGCTGCTGGGCTTGAACACTAAGGGACAGCGACCCTAAAGCGAGGAGCGCGCCAACTGCAAGGACGCCGGCGCAAACTAGTGGGCGCCTCTTTAGTAATCTAGTTTTCATTACCTGTGGGGCTTTAATCTAACAAATTACAAATCAGAAAATTCTTTTAGCAACGCGAGCTTGTCGTTCAACGCTTCATTGAGCATCTGCTCGGAAACCTCGTCATGTGGATTTCGGTTCAACTCGTTGAGCGTATCGGCGACCGTCTGATCGATGACTTTCATGTTGCGATCAAAAGTCTCGCGCATGTCAGGACTCCAGCGCGCCTTGTTGAGTTCAACTCGCTGGTTCCAATAATCAATCACTTGCCGCCGCTGCCAGATACGATCATTTACATTCGAAGCTTCAACCTGGGGCTGCTGAACCGTGTTATTGCCGTAGCCGCCGAAACGACGCAATCCAACTACGGTCGCCAGCGATACCAGCAAAACAATCGCGACTGTCAATGCTGCCAACTGTGGCAGTGAAAGCTCCCAACTGCGTCCCATCAACCGGCCAAGGAATGAAGGTCGCGCTTGCGGATTGGCCGAGACCGCCCCCGGCCTTTCTGCTTCAATCACGTTCCGGATGCGAAGCCAGAGCGCCTGTTCATTTGGCGGCGCCTCGTAATGGCCTCGCTGAGTGCGACAAAAATCTACGATCGACGCTAGATCCTGACGAACACTGTAGCAATCCAAACACTCTGTCAGGTGCGTGTTAAGAGTGGACTCATCGCTGCGACTGATGCTGCCGTCGATCAGATCGTGGATGAGTTCCCGACATGTCTCGCAGTTCATTGCTTACCACCTTCGTTCTGTCTCATAAATGCGCAAAATTCGAATTAAAAACCGTCTCCGGACAGAACCTTTCGGTTGTCTCAATCAAGGGAAGACTGCGTTGAAGCCCGGCTCGCGCGACAAACTTATTCGCTGGCTCGTAGCTTCGAGGCTATTCACTCGAATTCTGTTGCCTCAGAAGCCCGCGCAATTTCATTCTCGCCTTATGTAATTGCGACTTCGACGTTCCTACTGAGCACCCCAGCATCCTGGCAATTTCCTCGTGTTCATGCCCTTCAATGTCGTGAAGCGTAAACACCGTCCGATAACCGGGCGGCAGTTGAGCGATAGCCTTATCGAGCGCTATGCGGTCAACCACGGGCATGGAATTGGGGTTTTCCGTCCCTTTCACTATCTGGGTCGGCGTTTCGCCGTCTTCAGTCGTCTGCTCCATGCGCACGCCGCGTTTGCGGAAATGCATGAGCACCTGATTGACGGTGAGCCGGTGCAGCCAGGTAGTAAAGGCCGATTCACCCCGAAAACTGCCGATTTTTCTAAAGAGCTGAATGAAGACCTCCTGTGCGAGATCTTCGGCCTCCGAGACGTTGCCGGTCATTCTCAGACAGAGAGAGTAGACGCGGCGATTATGGCGCTGGTAAAGCTGTTCGAAAGCTCCCATATCTCCCTGGGCGGCTTTCTGCGCCAGCTCATAATCTGTCGTTTGCGGTGTCTCGGTTTCGGCTGCGGTCACGTGTTCACTGCTCGGGCGAAGCCAGGAGGATATTTCACAAACTTCCGCTCCGTGTGGCACGATTCTCACGCTTCCGCGAGTTTCAAGAGAGCAGCACTGTTTCCTCTTAATGCCCGCGTGGGGAAGCGGTGCGAAGGCCCAGTACCCTCAACGCGGGCTGTGATGCGGTGCTTCGCGCGCGTCGTTGCCTTACCCGATCCTAAAAATAGTGATTTTCCCAGCCGAATCAATACTTTCGGTACGGCTGAGTTGCAGGATACGTGCAGAAGTGTGGTGCTGACAAGCGCAGTAGGAACAGGGTAGTGTCTTACTTTGAGTTTTTCTCTGCGGTCCTCTGCGTATCTCCGCGGCCTCTGCGTGGAAATAGCCTTTAACGCAGAGATCGCAAACATACGCAGAGGACCGCAGAGAAAACTCTTCAAATTTTGCGCCTTTGCGCAGAGATCTTCCGGTTATTGCAGACTCAAGAGCACCAGAATCTCGCCAGTGCCTTTACCCAAGGGCTCGAGCGCCTTGCCGATTAGCGTTCCTGGCCGATGCAGTCGTATGCCGCCGATGTCCACCGGCATTGACTTCATCGCGATGCCTTCCTTGTCGCTGGTCACCAGCAAGTCTCCGATTTCAATTGGGCCATTGCTCGCATCGACTTTCACTTTCACGCGGCCTGTGGCGGCAACCAGGAACCGGCCTTCACCTCGCTCGCCGAGCGCTATTCCGGGTTTCAGTGAGATCACCCCGGCGACATGACTGTCGTAAGACTGCGTCGAGGCAACTACCTGATTTGATTTAGTTGAATCGAGGACTACCACGGTACCCGGCGTCAGGTCTTGTGAGGACTCAACCCATTCGGCCACATCTTGATACTTCGCATTGATGTTGCCGCCAACGTCGATATTCCCCGTGACCTTGATGTTTCCCGTGACGTGCAGCTTTTCAGTCGGAGCAGTGTTGCCCATGCCGACGTTCCCATTGCCGCGCACAATCATCTGAATTGCACTGCTGTTCTCGAACGTCGCAATCGCATCACTGGATGACGTGGTTGCGGCTTTCGTGCGAAAAGCGTTGACTCCTCCGTTGACGTCAAGCGAGTAGAGGGGCGCAGTGAGGCCGATGCCGACATACCCGTTTGATGTGATCCGCATTCGCTCGTAAACGGTACCCGTCAGAGCTGTACCGAATGTCATAGCGCCGCTGTTGAGCGCTCCGTCAGTCCAACTGCCAATTGTGGCAACCCGTTTCTCGCTGCCGTTAGCTATGCTGCTATTCGCGAAACTAATCACGCCTATCGCATTGTTTGTGCTGGTGAGGTTCTTACTAAGGACTAGGCTGGCAAGCGGAACAATGTTGGCAGTCGCGGTGCCGTATCCAAGCTCCATGATCACATTCGACTGGCTATCATAACCGGAATATAACTGTGTGTGGCTGGTGATATTTCCCGCCAGCATGTTGCCGAATGTAACCAGCCTTTCTCCGGGAGCCGTAGTGCCGACGCCGAGGTTTCCTGCCAGATCCAGAAACATTCGATCGTTTACACCGTTGGAGCCGAAAGATGTCCTGACGTTAGCAACACTTGTAAGTCGTGTTGTTGTGGTTCCACCGTCGTAATTCCACGTTGCACGACTATCGCCCGGGCCGCTCACAACCAGTCGAAACCCGTTGTTGTAACCGGATTCAACCACTGACGAAGAATAAATTCCTCCGGCCACATGCAACTTTGCGCTGGGAGTGGTTGTCCCTACGCCGACGTTGCCGGTATTTGTGTTGTTGATATTCTGGCTGGCGTCAGGAGTGGTCCACTGCGCCTTCGCCGCTGATGGCTGTAACAGAAACAGTGCTATAAACAATGCGGCACAAGTCAATATGGTTGCGGGGTTGGCTGTATTCGTTTTCATGATCATCTCCTGAGTTGGGGCCATGGTTTTTAGACTGCGCGTCGGCCTACTTCACTCGTTCAAGCAAAAGCTTGACGCGCGAAGGTCTTGCTTTCTTATCGCTCATGTCACACGCAAAAAAGTCTCGCACTTCGAATCCGTCTTTCGTCAGACGGTTGAACTCCGCTACGGCTTTGATTGATGCCGGCGAGAGCTCAGACTCAACTCTTTGAGTTGCATCGTTCTGAAGCTCGTTCAGTTCAAACGCGAGAGTCTTGTATTCTCGCTGCTTGCCATCTCTTTCAGAGGGTTGTTCGAATATCATTTGTGGCTGGAACAACGATCCGGCTGCGCACCCATCGCTCATCCGGTAAATCGCGCCCTGCTGTTGCAACCTGGGAAGTTCCTGCTCGAGTTTTTTCTCGTTGACCCAGATGTAGGAAGCTGGGGTGGTCATGCCCTTCTTCCGGTGCATAACTGCAGCCTGGAGTGCAAGTGGTCTCAAGATCAGGCGATATCCCTGCTGGGCGAGTTCGTTGATCCTTTTCTTTACATCGCCACTGACGATTTCCATCTCGTACTCATCGCCAGGGAAGTCTTCTGCGCCGATCGGCGACTGCGTCAGAAGCTGAAACTTGGTCAGCATGTGAGTTGGGTAAAGATTCGTCTTACGCGCGTCGTTGAGCTCTTCCGTCAATCCGGTCTCGAGTTTCTCTTTACTGAAAGTGAGGCGCGCGGAAACGATGTCGTACTTGCGCGGTGCTTCCGCGTTTTTCTGTCGCTCGAGCAACACCTGGCTGTGGTAAGTGCAATCGACAGGTTCCCAATTCCCGTTCTCGTCCCACTTACCGGGCCAGCACCAGTCATAGAGAACAAAGTAATCCACTACGCGGAATCCCTTTCGCGCCCATGGTGCATAGCGAGGACCGAATTGAGCGTTACCATCAAACACGCGTTTCTGATTTATGACCTGAAGCATTCCGTACTCGTATTGCTCATTAGATCGCTTTACAACCGCCGCCAGCGGCGAGAGGGCGATGGAAACTACGCGATAACCTTGCGCCCCGATCCGGTTGAGCTCGGCGATAAAGTCTGCCGTGTAGTGCTTCCATTGCTCGTCGAGATCGACCTTTTGCCCTTTCGTGAATGCTTCATAGCCTTTGGTGAACACGAGCCGGTACTCATCACGATTCGGATCGAACACGGATTCGGGCTTCGCCGGTGCTGTTGTTGTTTGCGGGGGTGGCGTTCTCCCTGACTGACCCACCCCCCCAAACACCGGCGGCAGCAAAATAAGAAAGACTAATGCTGTCGCCAGAGATTGACTGTGGTTACGAATTCTCATGGTCTCCACAGTTTGCCCCAAAATCCGAAGAACCTCTTCATTGTCCGCGAGCAATCGCTACGCCTCTCTCTATTCGTCCAATAATGCTCCTGTATGCAACCGTACTCCGGCGCGTGCTGTTAAGTATGTTGTAGAGGAACCAGTGTTCCTGATCGCTTATGCTCATTTGGTACGGCTGCCCATTCCATTCGACCTGTGTCGGAGGATTCCACGCATTCCGGAAATCCCTTCCGGCTTGTAAATAGTCGCGAATGTCCTGGACTATGCCGGCCACGTTAAGAATGCCCGCCAACGTCGTTGCGCCAGCCAGAGTTGCAACCTGCTCAGCGGTGCTCCGGGCGAAATTGAAGATCTCCCACCCGGTGGGCCGGAAGCTGACGGGAGCTCCTCTCGCTGCGCCTTGAGCAGCTTTAAGACCGCTCGAAACAAAACCGGTGATTGTGCCTACTAACCTTAGCCAGCGTGCCGCGAGGTTGTGGCCCATAGCGGAGAGCACCTGGCTCGTGAAATTAAGCCCGCTTGAAATGGTGTTCAAGACAGCCTTCGCAACGGCGCTTGCCGCCGCTGCCCCGGCCCTGATTAAGGTGTTGAGAGCAAAGATGGAGGTCAGGAGACCTAAGCCCGCGCCGATGATGCCAAAGATGGCGCTGGCTCGATTTAATCCCAGAGCGCCGAGTACCGTCCCTACAGCATTGGCAACTGCTCCAATCGTTCCCAGCCAGGCCATCAATGTTGACGTAAATACGCCAATGACCGGGAAGAAGACCACGGCTACAACTGCCACTGCTACAGTTAACGCAACGATGATCCACTTGACCGCAGCCTTGATGAAGTTAAAAAGCTTCTTCAAGAAACTTAAGAAGCCGAGCCCGCTGGGATCCGTGTGGTTTACAGGATCGTTCATGCAGTAGGCGTACAGATTGAGCGTCTGAGGGCTGCTCAGGTTAACGGACTTCATCCCAATCGGATCGACCTGGGTGAAACGTCCCTGCAACGGGTCGTAGTGCCGGTTGACCGCATAGTCGAGTCCCGTCGTTGCGCTACGATCGTAAGTGGTGAATCTTTGCGTGGTGGACCCGGTGGACTCAGCCGTGAGAGCCGTTCCGAAAGCCAGCGTCACTTGTTCAAAGGAAGTGCCAGTAGCTGGATTCGTAACCAGCCGAGTGCCTAAACGATCCGGGTGTTGATACTCAGTAGTTTCGCCACCGCTGCCGTTAGGAACCAGGGTGGAAAGCAAACGCGCACCCAGGTAAACATAGCTCTTGGACCATGCGGGCGTGCTCGATGCGACGTTTTCGGTGAACTCGGCGATTGTGCTGCCTTCACCAACGTAGTACGTGCGCAGGCTTCCCTCTTCCGCGATCAGCCGTTCATTTGTATGACCGTAGGTGTAGGTCGCGAGCACTGTCGTGTTGTCGTCTGCTTTGACCTTCACCAACCGGTTCGCCGCGTCGTATTGGAAGCGCTGTGAGAAACCGCTGGCTGCCGTCAGCGCACGCACCTGATTACCGGCGGCGTCGTAAGCGAAACCGGCAGTGGTGATGCGATTCGAAGTGCTGTCGTAGGAGATTGACGAATGGCCGTCACGCGAGATCTGCGACGAGGTGTTCCAGGCGGCCTTCAGCGAATCACGAATCTCCTGAATGTGCGGAGCTTTGATCGTGATACCGGCAGCAAGGCTGGGATCTGTGTAGCTTGTCGCCGTTAGTCCAAGCGCAGCTCTTGCTTCTCCCAGGCGCGTGCGCATCTCCGTGATATGCGACGCTTTGATTGCCACTCCGCTGGTCACAGCTTCTGCCCAGGTTACGGTCGCCAGGCCGGCACGTCCTCGGAGCAGATTGATGGCATCACGCAGTTCATTGACGTGGACCGCCTTAATCAACGTCGTACCAGCAACTAATGGATCGTCGGTGAAAGTTGGCGGCCCACTCTGGACGGGAGGAGGTGCGGGAGTGAGAGTTGCTTCACGCAATCTGAGCGGTGAGTCAGACAGTGATTTCGTCTCATTGCGCAGAAACGATGGCGGTTCAAAGGAGTTCTTTGCCAGTAGATCTCTGGTTGGTTGACTGACGCCACGATCGTTCTTGGCCGAGAAACCACTTGCCGAAACGGCAGTGCGGTTACCGTAACGATCGTAGGTATAGGCTTGCGTCCAGAGTGGAGCGGCCGATGGGCCACCAGTGGCCTGAGTCAATCTTCCCAAGGCGTCGTAGTTAAAACCACGGTCCTTGTTGTGATTCAGGTTGTTGAGGATCTTTGTAAGCTGGCCGGTGCGCTTTCCATTGGCGTTCGCATAGTCGTATGACAGGTTCAGCAACGTCGCCGCGCCGCGTACGACTGTTTGACTATCAAGCCAGCCCGTCTGCGCGTTATAGCCGTAGCTCTCGGTGACTTGATTTGGCCCAGTGCCTACGCTGAGCGAAGTCTGCTGGTTTGCTGCGTTGTAAACAATACTCGAGGCCTGTGTTTGACCATCGTAAGTCAGCGAGCTCAAGCGGCTGGCAACGTCGTAATTGTTATGCACGAGCTTTCGCGGTGCGCTGCCATTGCCGTACTCGGCGGGATAGAGCGTATCTTTCACGCGATCCAGCGAGTCGAAGATGTAATCAGTGACGAAAGGATAAGACGGCCGGCTGGACATCGTTAACGTCTTCGAGCTGACTCGTCCTTCCGTGTCATAGACGTAGCTTTCAGTGCTCACACCGGAGGCGACAACACTGCTGAGCTGCGTCACGTCCAGAAGCTGGCCGCCGGTGGTCTTTGTTCGATAATTGAAAGTAACCGTTGCCGCCGCGAGAATCGGATTCGCCGTGTCGCCAAAGCCGCTCGTATCCCACGAAACGGATTGCAACCGGTTGAGTGGATCGTTGCTGTAGCTGTAGACCGTCTTAACGCCGCGCGCATCCGTTCGTGAAGTGATATTGGAGCGCTCGTCATACGTGAATACATCGCTCCACGTGCCCGCGCCGACATACGTTCCTGCATCATTAAGCGTGGCGTTCGTTTCCGCCAACTTCTGCGCGAGCAGGCGTCCTAGCGAATCGTATTTGAAGGATCTCGTTTGCGCGCCCTGGGTAACCTGTATCAGGTGGCCCAGCGTGTTGTAGGAATACGTGGTCACGAGGCCGTTCGTGGCCACTGCGCCGTTGCCATTGGGATCAGGTTCGACGACTTCGACCGGACGATTCGCCGCATCAGTGCGGCCCCAGCGCTCGCGGCCCCACGCATCCTGCACGCGAGTAGTTTCACCGGGACTACTCGACGCCACACTCGGGCGTGTTGCTTCGTTGTAAAAGATTTGCACCACGCTCCCATCAGGAGCAGTGACGGTTTTACTACGGCCGAGAGCGTCGTAGGTTGTGGTAATCCACTGGAGAGTGTCACCACTACGATAAGGCCGCGTCTGTTGCGATACCTGGCCCATGTTGTCGTAAGCGGTATCTATAAAATCCCAAACACTGCTCACCCCCAACGACTGCTGTTGCCGTACCTGCCCGCGGCCATTCAGCAACTTCACGGTCTGACTGGCGATCCCGCCGCCGTCGCCGGCGGAGAGATAGCTCGTCATGGTGAAGCTCATCGTCGTATCGTTATAACCGTAGTCGGTGTGCGCGCCGGTCGGAGACACAGAGCTGGTTGGCCGCAGCGTGTTGGCATCGTAATTAGCGGTTGATTGCCTGCCGTTGGCATCAGTGGTCGAGAGGGTAAGGCCAGTGTTGAAATCGTAAGTCGTACTGGTAGTCACCTGCGCGAAAGCATTCGTCGTTGAGCCACGCGTCTCAGACGCCGGATAAGCGAATTGCGTATCGATCGTGTAGTTGAAAGTAGTCTGTTCGCCGGCAATGGCGGATTTCGTCAACATGTTGCCGGTGATGTCGTAGCGGCGAGTTTCCGTGATCGGACCGGTGAGGGCAGTACCGTCAGAGTAGTTAGTCATCTGGGTGAGGTTGCCGCGATAATCCGTCGCCGGGTTGTAGTTGCTGACGTAGTAGCAGTTCCATTGAAGACAATTGATTTGCCACTCGTCCCACTGCCAGCAATCGCACTGTTCCCACTGGGGCGCGTACGGATTGTAGGCGTCGTTGTGCATGCCGACGCTGGGCGCGTCGGTCAGCGTCTGGCCGTCGTATTGATACTCAGTGCGCGAGAGAGTGACGTTGCTGGGATTACGGACCTCTACCGATAGGGGAAGATTGAAAATGTGGCGGCTAGTGTAGTTAGTACTGTTCTGATAGTCGGTTACTGTCTTACGTAAGAGAGTGGTGCCGCCGTAATCGTAGTCACGCACCTCGGTTACCTGGTTGTAAACGGTGCCATAGCTAAACTCGGTGGAAACTTTCTGTCCGCGCTCGTCAGTCTTTTCAACTTTCCAGGGCCGCGCCGAATCGTAAGCACCTGGCTGCCAGTACGCGTCGCTGCTTTGCAAAGGCTGTCCATCGACGACGTATGTCTCGTCGTGATAGACAAGTCCATCGTTGTACTGGTTCGGCGCGTTGTAAGAAAGTTGTTTGCTCTTCGTGCCGTTGGGTTGGGTAACAATCGTCATCCGCGGGTTGTCGTTTTGATGAACTTCGTAGGTCGTCGTTGCGGAATCAAAGTTCGTCCCGTCACGCGACCAACTGTCGATCAGCGTCGTGAAAGTAGGCGCATCAGTTAAGCTGAAATTTGCCGTCAGCGGATAGTTGTAAGTTTCGGTCCGCGTGATCGAACCTTGCGACACAGTGCCCATGTCAGTGAGCGATGAAGCTGAAAAGCCCATGTTTCGCTCCTGGACCACTTTGGCGAGCATGCCGTAGCTGGAATACGAATCGGAATCGTTGAGCCAATAGCCGGTGTTTGTACCCGGATAGTAGATCGCATCGACGACCCACGGATTACCATCTCTGACGGAAGCAGTAAGGCCGCTGAAGCCGTAGCTCAATGCAAGTTGGTGATAATGAAACCTGGCGAGGGTGCGCGTGCCGCTAGTGAGACCCGGCGCAGTAATGGCCGTGAGCAGGTTACTGGGGTTGTAATAAAAGTTTAGGACCCGGCCCAGCGTATCGGTGACTGTTTGAATACGCGGTCCGCTGTTGCTCACATAGGTGATGGTGATCACATTTCCGTTCGCGTCTGTGATTGACGTGGGAAAAACTCCTCCACCAGGTGTGGAGTGTGCGCCGTAAGTGATGACAGTGCCGTCGGGCAACTGGGCCGACGCTGAAGTGATGATTCCGTTCGTGCCTGTCGTGTAGGTGTAATCGATGAACGAACCATCGGTCGTATGGAAGGTACCGATGGTGCCCCAATTGAAGAACTGAATCGTGCCCGTGTAGCTGTGTCTCGTGCCGTCGGCATCGATCAGCATGCAGCCATTGTTAATGCTGATGGCGAGCATCTTGCCGAAACCCAAGGAGAAGCCGGGCGCGGGCCAACCGCGATCGTTGTCATAACTGATTTGGGTGTTGGCCTTGTTCCAGAGACGCGAGTTGTAAACCGCGTTCAGCGACATACTTAATCCGCGACCTGGCAAGTTATAAATCGGAGCAGTGAATTGAAAGTTGCCGCTACCGGCGCCACCGTCTACGGGTGTGCCCGGAGGATCACCAACACGATTGCCTGGATCGTCGGCTGACCAGTAATTACTGTCGTCCCAACCGTCGTTGAGAAAAAACGGCGCCGGCTTTGGTGCAATCCTTCCCCTGGATTTCGGGGCATGCGCCCGCTTCGACGGATTGCTTCTACTGCTGCGATCGAGGTTCTTTTCCTCTTTGGCTGACGCAATCTCAGTAGAGGGATTATCACGTGACGAAACCTGTCGCGTCCTGGAGGGCATCTCTTTCAAGTTGGGCCTTGAAGTGCCGCGGACCGTCACTGTCACTTCATCTGTAAACCCTCTGAACCGGGCCGTGATAGTGAACGTTCCCGGCGTCACTGCTTCAAATTCTCCGAGCCGTGAAATACGCACCCGCTGCGAGGGCGTGGTCCCTCGTCCACTCCACACGACTTTCCCGCCGCCAACTGCGTTGTCTTCAGAATCGAAAGCCACGGCAGCAAATCTCACGTGGTCGCCGAGATCGACGGTCGCTTCTTTCGGAAAGATTTCAATTCGGCTGACCCTGGCGTCACGCTCCGATTGCCTCTCCTGTTCTTTCGTATCTCCAAAGTCCTGGCCCTGGACCAACTTTTTCAGGCCGCTCGTGTGATACCAAAACATGAGGCTGACGTTCGTTTCGCGCGCGAACGCGACTATTGTTTGCGGCGCTGTCGGGGTGGAACTCAATAACAGAGAAACTATCAGTACGGAGGAAACCAGGAATGACATGTGGGTGCTCCTTCAAATTAAGGGCGCTGCTGTTTTGAGAACGTCAATGTGGATCGTTGCCGCTGTTTCAGGAGCCGCTGTGGAAGCTCGCACTTAAATCGCGGAGCCTGTCGCTTTTATGCTCCGGACGCACTTCACCCTTCATCGGACAGCAGATTCATTGCTGGTCCAATCCTTCGGTACACGTCCGATCGTCGATCGTGTCCTCACGATCGAGTCATTGCTTGATGCAAGAGTCGCTTAGCAATCGACGCTTGGGGGAGAAGAGACCGCCCTGGAACGAAAAAGAAAGACTTCTGCCAGATGGGCTTCTCGTCCACGCAAAACGTTTGCTGAGAAGTTGTGCGTGAACGAGACTAAACGAAGAGACGAGAACTGTGATTAAACGCGCGCCCATGTCGGATCACTGTCAACGAAAAATTATTTCGTCCTGTGCGTAGTGAAGATGAAAAAAGAAATCAGCGTATTACCATCTACCAAAGAAATTTTTAATGAGGCAAAACGCCGCATCCGAACTCACGTCCAATACGTCCGATCCAATGAGCGATAACCTACAGCTTCGGAAACGTGATTGGAATTGATCGTCTCGGCGCCTTCCAGATCCGCGATGGTCCTACTGACTTTCAATATGCGATCGTAAGCACGTGCTGACAGGCCCTGTCGCCTCATCGCGTTCTCGAGCAGCTTTTCACTGTTGCTATCGATGCGACAATAGGTGCGAATCATGCGCGGCGTCATTGCAGCGTTCGAAAAAATCTTCTCGTTAGCAAACCGTCGATGCTGGTGCTCACGTGCTTTGATCACGCGTTGGCGAATCGTGGCCGAGCTATCAGTTTCCGGCGGTGCATCACCACGCAGTTCGCGAAACTTCACTGCCGGGACGTCGATGTGAATATCGATCCGATCCAGGAGTGGCCCGGAGATCCGTCCGACGTAACGCTGAATCTGAGTTGGAGAGCAACGACACTCGCGCGTCGGGTCATTCCAGAACCCGCAGGGACAAGGATTCATTGCCGTGGCCAGCACAAATGAAGCCGGAAAGGTCAACGACATGGAAGCGCGGCTTATCGTCACCTGTTGGTCTTCGAGCGGCTGTCGCAGTACTTCAAGAACAGTGCGATCGAATTCCGGTAACTCGTCGAGAAAGAGCACGCCCTGGTGGGCCAGTGACACTTCGCCCGGTCGCGGCAGACTGCCGCCTCCAATCAGACCAGCATCGCTGATCGTGTGATGAGGAGAGCGGAAAGGACGCTCAGTGACGAGACCCGCACGTCCGGTCAAACCAGCCACAGAATGAATCTTCGTCAACTCCAAAGCGGCCTCGAATTCCAGCGGCGGCATGATCGTCGGCAAGCGTTTCGCGAGCATCGTCTTGCCGGAGCCCGGTGGTCCAATGAGCAGGATGTTGTGAGCACCGGCAATCGCGATCTCGAGCGCTCGCTTGGCCGACATCTGTCCGCGAACTTCCTTGAAGTCAACAGTGTAATGCCCGGTTCGTCCGAGTATTTCGGTGACGTCGATCTTCATCGGCGGCGGTGGTTCTGATGAACGGAGCGCGGCAACGAGACTCACAGCACTCCGCAGATCCGCAACCGGATACACATTCACACCCGTGACGACGGCAGCTTCTTTTGCATTCTCTTCGGGCAGTATCAAGTGACGGATTGAACCTTCACGCGCGAGCATCGCAATCGGCAGTGCGCCTTTTATAGCTCGCACGCGGCCATCGAGAGAAAGCTCGCCGACACAAAGAATGTGGATGAGGTTGTGCTGCTCGGCGAGGTCGCCGTTGGCGCCGAGAATTCCCAGGGCGATGGGCAGATCGAAACTCGCTCCTTCTTTGCGAATATCAGCCGGAGCGAGGTTGATCGTAGTCTTTTGAAAGGGAAAGAAGTGGCCGCAGTTTTGAATCGCTGCGCGTATGCGCTCGCGTGATTCACGCACGGCGGCGTCGGGCAGCCCAACGATGGTGACTGGCGGCGCTTGATCGCTCTCGCCACGGAAGGGAGTTAGATTGACTTCGATGTCTACGAGATCAGCGTCTATGCCATAGACGGCTGCAGAGAGTGTGCGAAAGAGCATGTGAGGCGGCTCCTAACTTGAGAATGAGGTCTTACAGGATTTACACGATTCGACATGATTACATGTTAATCCTGACGAATCGCGTAAATCTTGTTAACGACGGCGCGAGGGTGCAGTCGCTGACGATGGAATTTTTATTTCCTGACCAGCACGAAGTTCAGCGTCAACCGAAATACCGTTCAGACGCGCAACGTCGTTCGCATCGAGATTACGCGCCGCTGCAATTCTGGCGATCGTGTCGCCCTTGCGCGCGCGAACTTTGTCGATCCCGGCGGGCGCAGCCGCTTCAGCGTTCGCAGCAGTCGCTCGCACCCACTTGGTGAGTTTGACGCCGCTGTTCGGAACCACGAGTTTTGTGGTTGACTTCAAATCCACGCCACTGTTCATGGCCTGAAGCTGAGCGACATTGATGCCGGTGCGATTCGCAACGCTCTGAAGATCTTCACCGGGAGCAACTGAAATCACGCGCGCGGTTTCACGTCGATCGGGCGAGATCCGCTGAATCAGAGCGGCGAACTGTTTCGCGCGGCCGGCCGGTACACGCACGTCGTAGCGGTCACCGCGTGGAGTCACATCACGCTTCAATTCCGGATTCAACGCGCGAATGTAGTCGATGTTGCTGTCGGTCGCGTCCGCCACCAGTTGCAAACTCGTCGCTGACGGCACCTGCACCACGTCATACGCCATCGGCGCATCCGGTTTGATTCCCTTGAATCCGTATTTCTCGGGGTTCTTGGCAATCAGGATCACAGCCAGGATGTTCGGAACGTAGTTGCGCGTTTCCTGCGCGATGTACGGATAGATCATCCAGAAGTTGGCAGTGCCCGCACGCGCGATAGCGCGATCGATGTTTCCGGCGCCCGTGTTGTAGGCGGCCATCGCGAGTTCCCAGTTGCCGTTGTAACGCTTCGCTAGATCTTTCAGGTGACGAGCCGATGCACGAGTCGCCTGTTCAAAACTGTTACGCTCGTCGATGTATGCGTTCTGGCGTAGGTCATAAGTGCGGCCGGTGCTGGGAATGAACTGCCACAATCCCGAAGCTGCCGCCCACGAAACCGCTTTCGGTTTCCACGCGCTTTCAACCTGCCCCAACCAGGTGACGTCGAGTGGCACACCTTGCTCCGCGAAGATCCGGCGCGCGAGTTTCATGAACTGCCCCGAGCGACGCAGCCCGTTTTCCATCGTGGCGCGGCCACGCGGTCCCTGGTAATAATTAATGTATTGCTGAATTAATGGATTGAGCGTGAACGTAAAATTAACGTTCTTCTGAGCTTGCTCCAGCGCGAGAAGATCTTCGCCTCTGACTTCCTTCTCACTCTCGGTAAGAACCAGCTTGCTTAACTCGTCGAGTGGTGAAGGCTCAAACTTCTGATCGCGAAAACCGATTTGAGGCGGCGGTGGAGTTTTTTGAGTTGCAGGATCCTGCGTGTTCTGAGCAACCAGTTGCGTGCTAACTGTGTTCGGTGCGATCTGTTGTTGCAGCGGCACCTCTTCGCGATAAATGCGCTCAACCAGTTCGAGGTAGTAAGTCTGCAAACGCTGGCTGGCTCTGACGTCAAAGCCCGACTCCAAAATAGAATCGACTGCTTTGTCAAACTCTTCGCGGGCTTGCTCTCGCTTGTTGTCTTCGAGGTTGAGCTTGCCCCTGCGGAAGTGATCTTCCGCACGCGTCATGATCTGGTTAATCCGACCTTCAGACTGTTCGACTTCGGTTGGAATTGATCGCGCTGATGAGGCTACCGGAATTTGTGCGAAGCTGCTTGCCGCTGAAGCGACGAGCGCCGTTAGTAAGGCCATGCGGGCCATCAAACGAGGGAAGCTCGCTGACATCAAATCGTCGTACTCCTTCAATGCTAGATGCGACCTTCGAGCGACTCGAAAGTCACAAGCGGCTGCATTCGTTAATGTGCGGTATCTAATGGCTCCTCTATGAGTTGGACTACCCGGAGCCAAAGTCGTTTCGAGGTTACCACACGGTTTTTTAGGGTGTCAATCAAACCCCTAAATGAAAATAGACGTTCAAACAGTAAATTTTTCCACTAAGTTACGGACCCTGTTACTGATGCAACTCACTCGATATGGGTTGTGCTGACCCGGGTTAGTTAACGCTGGAAGTGGGCTGGTCGTTGCAAACATTTGCTTGCGGGAGACAAGGCGGTCGGTTCTGACAAAACCAGCATCAATTTCATACACCAAGCAATCCGCCATGTTTCGCAACAAAATGGTTAACTTTTATAAAGAGCAACGCTTAACCTAGTAATAGCCTTCGTACTGACGATGGAACAGTGCTTGCCAAATGCTTCGCGTCGGCATGCTCTCTTTGTGCCGGGAATGCGAAGTCGTTGAAGACGACAACCCCGAGGTCGTCCGTAGCTCTCCCGAATGATTGGATAAGCGATCCTGGAAAAAAAGTATGTCAACAGTTGTTAAAAAAGAAACCAGAGTTCATGAATTCCCCAGGCGGGCTGAGATCGAGCCAGTCTCATCAAGGTCGCCGCTATTTTTTAACCGCGAGCTGAGTCTGCTCGAGTTTGACGCGCGAGTTTTAGAAGAGGCGCTCGATGACGGCAATCCATTGCTCGAGCGGCTGAAGTTTCTTTCTATCTTCTCGTCGAACCTGGATGAATTTTTCCAGATTCGTGTGTCAGGTCTTAAGGAAGAACTGGAGCATAACCTCAGCGTGGTTTCCGCCGATGGACTCACTCCGGCGGAACAGTTAGCCAAAACCAGGCAGCGAATACTCGTTCTCATAGAGGAGCAGGCTCGCTGTTTGCGCGAGGAAGTATTGCCGCAACTGAAAGAAGCTGGCGTATCACTTCTCTCTTACGAATCGCTGTCGCATCATGAGAAGGAGAGTCTCAAAGACTACTTCACGGAGAAGGTCCTTCCGATCCTGACACCGCTCGCTGTCGATCCGAGCCATCCGTTTCCTTACATCTCGCCGCTGAGCGTCAACATCGGCTTGATGGTTCACGCACCCACTGACGTGAAGTTCAGGGGACAGAGAAAACATGTTGAATCGCGGTTTGTGCGAATCAAGGTGCCGTCAGTGATCCCACGACTGGTACCCGTCGGTTCTTCCGGCGCTCGCTTTGTGCTGCTCGAAGAAATCATTGAAGCGCACATCCAGGCACTCTTCCCCGGCATGATCCCTGGTGCCTGCCATCGCTTTCGAGTTACACGGGACGCTGACATCGAGATCAGAGAAGAAGAGGCGCAGGATCTACTCAGTTTGATCCAGGAAGAGTTGCGTCGAAGAAGGTTTGGTACACCGGTGCGCCTGGAAGTTTCTCCGGACATGCCGCCGGAGATGGTCGAGTATCTGACGGATTCGCTCGGCCTCGAAGCAAACGACGTTTACGTTTTTGATGGTCCACTTCACATTCAGGATTTAACGGAACTGTGTGACTGCGATCGTACTGACTTGAAAGACGCTCCTTTTTTCCCGGTGATGCCTCAGTGGTACAACCAATACGATTCGATTTTCGACGCGATTAGCGAGCGCGACCGGTTGCTGCATCACCCTTACGATTCCTACGATTGCGTAACCGGGTTCATCGATCAGGCGGTTGAAGATCCGGATGTTGTGGCGATCAAGATCTGTCTTTACCGCACCGGTCCGGATTCACCCATTCCGCCGGCTTTGATTCGGGCCAGCGAGCAAGGCAAACAAGTCACTGCGCTGATCGAGATCAAAGCCCGCTTCGATGAGGAACACAACATCGAGTGGGCCCGCAAACTCGATGAGGCAGGCGTACACGTGGTCTATGGCATTCTTGGCCTCAAGACTCACGGCAAGCTCACGCTCGTGGTCAGGCGCGAAGGTGAAGCACTCAAACGCTACGTCCACATTGCGTCGGGCAACTACAATCCGACCACCTCCTGCACTTACACGGACCTCGGAATTTTTACGGCTGACGATGCAATCGGCCGGGATGCTACTGAACTATTCAATTACCTGACCGGTTTCTCGGAGCAAACCGAGTACAGAAAACTGATGGTGGCGCCGGTAAATCTGCGCGAACAACTGAACGAGCTCTTTAATCGCGAGATCGAGCACAAACGCGCCGGCCGTCCGGCACACATCATTGCGAAGTTCAATCGTCTTGCAGACCTGCAAATGATCGAGAAGCTTTACGAGGTTTCGCGCGCGGGTGTGCAGGTTGAGTTGATCGTGCGAGGTATTTGCATGTTGCGGCCCGGTATTCCGGGTTTGTCAGAGAACATCAGCGTGCGCAGTGTGGTCGGCCGCTTTCTCGAGCATAGTCGTGTTTTCTGGTTTTCAAATGGCGGTGACGATGAAGTCTATCTCGGCAGCGCCGACTTGATGACTCGAAATCTGAAACACCGGGTCGAGGTACTCGCGCCGGTAACCGATCCAAAATCGAAACGTTATTTGAGGGACGTGCTACTCGACGCGTATCTCTCGGACAACACGAAGGCGCGCGAGCTCCAACCGGATGGAAGCTACGCTCCGATCGCGCGTGGCGGTGAACCGTTCGACAGTCAAACCTATTTCATTGGGCACTCGGCTATCGACTGAACTTTCCCCTTTGCTTCCCCCTGCGTAAATTGTCAATTTCCGATTGCCAATTGCAATTGCAATCGGAAATCGGCAATTGGAAATCGGCAATGACCCGTTGGGAGAAAGCAATGCACAAAACAAATAAGCTTCGAACGCTGATCGTTCTGGCACTACTGCTATGCCTCACCTCGCTTGATACCGGTCTCGCCAAGCCCAAAAAGAAGAAAGAAGTTCCTACTGGGACGCCCATCCTATGGCAGCGTCCGACAGACATTCAGTCGCGCGACCTTTTCCTCGGCCCTGGCGGAGCGGCGATGCGTCCGGATCTGCGGCGCATCACGTTTATTAAAGAGGAGAAGGGCGGCTACTCGAAAAAGTATGAAGTTCGCGATGGCTCGGGCCGGAAGTGGGTGGCGAAGATTGGTAAAGAAGCTCAATCGGAAACGTCCGCAGTCAGGTTGCTTTGGGGGTTAGGTTACGTAACGGAAGTCAACTACCTCGTGCCGCGCGTCACGATCCCCGGTAAAGGAACTTTTACGAACGTCAGGTTCGAAGCACGTCCGGAAAACTGGAAGCGATCAGGCGAATGGAAGTGGAAAAGCAATCCTTTCCTTGGCACGCCGGAGTTTCAGGGTTTGAAGATCATGATGGCCCTAATCAACAACTGGGACCTCAAAGACTCCAACAATGAAATGATTCAGCTACGCGACGGCAACGAACTCCGATACATCATCAGCGATCTCGGCGCCACTTTTGGACATGCGAGCACGACTCCGCTCCTCTGGCGTTTCACGAGAAGTCGTAACAATCCATCCAACTATGCCAAGTCGGACTTTCTGGAGAAGGTCAAGGGCGATCGTGTCGTCCTGCACTTTGGTGGAAAGAACCGCGGCCTGATGAACGACATCGACGTCGAGGACGCGCAATGGATGGGGAGTTTGCTTTCGCAACTAAGCGACCGTCAGCTCCGCGATGCGTTTCGAGCTGCCAACTACACGCCGGGTCAAATCAACTTGCTCGTGCAGGAAGTGCGAGAGAGAACAAGCGAACTTCAAAGTCTGCGTCCGAACGTGCAGATCGGTAGTAGAAGACGGTATTGAGTTCATGGCGAGCCAGAGAAGAAGAGAAATATTCACGCTCGTAGTGGTTTTCGCCGGAGTAGTCCTGTTGAGTGCCCTCGCAGTTTACTATCTCGGCGGCGGCAGGCGCGCAACTCCGGAAACAATCAGGCAGGAGCCTCGACAACCGGATGCGGTGCTCGAAGGTCCAACTGAACGTGCATCGCCTGCGCCGCAGAACGCGAACGGTGAGAGTTTTGTAGATCGACTATTCGGCACACGTCACAGCGAGCCATATTTGAGCGGCGTTACCTGGTTTGAAACAATGGGCCGGATCGCATTGCGGCTCGTCTTCGCCGCGTTGTTGGGAGCCGCGCTGGCCTTTCGCCCACGAAAACGAATTCTCGCACTCAAACGCAATCCTTACGTTTCGCAAACACAGATACTGCTGGCGATTGTCGCGGCAGCGTTGATGATTATCGTTGGCGACAACGCGGCACGTGCGTTCGGTATCTTTGCCGCCGTTTCCCTCGTGCGTTTCCGCACCAACATTCGCGATCCAAAAGAGATTACGATCCTGCTAATCAGTCTGGCCTTGGGACTTGCTTCGGGCGTCGGTCGTTGGGATCTGGCGCTTGTCCTCGCGGTGTTCTCGTTGATCGTGCTTTGGCTGCTGGAGTGGCGTGAGCCCGATTTGGTGTTTCGCTCGATGGAATTGAAGGTAACGACGACGAACGTGGTATCGACGCAACAAGCGCTGAAGCAGGTCTTCAAAACGCATGGGTTTGCTAAAGAGCTGAGGGCGCTCGATCGCGAAGCGACTAAGGACTCGCCCGGCAGTATTGTTTACGCAGTCGATGTGAGTCCGACGGTGAGCACCGACGAGATCAGCGCCGATATCCTCGCCATCGACGATGCGAACGTGCAGGGAATCGAGTGGGATCAGAAGAAGAGCTACTCGTATCTGTATCAGTAAAACAGAAACCACAGATTAAGCGGATAAAATCCGCGGATAAAATCCGCGGATTTGATCCGTGTAATCTGTGGTTGAATTTACTGCTGAGTGGCGCTTGCTTGGGTACTGACAAAATGCGCGGCGTAGTCCTCAACGAACTTCTTCATGTCGCCGTGTCCGAAGCGAGTGTAGAAGTCGTACTTCTTCATCTCGGCGTAGACCTGATCGTAGTTCCAGTTGTAATGATTGAAGCGATAAACCGCGCCCATCACGCCCGTGCGGTGCCGTCCACCGGCGCAGTGCACGTAGAACTTTCCGGTCGAGGGGTCGTCAACCAGCTTCAAAAACTGCTCGATCTTCGCCGCAGCCGGGTACTCCTTGTCGCTCATGGGAATGTTCACATACTTCATTCCGAGCGCTTCCGCATCCCGCTGTTCATATGATTCCGGATCGTCCCGCAGGTCAATGATCGTTTTGATCCCGAGCGCTGCTAACTGTTGATAATCGCCTTCCTTCGGCTGCGCACCACGGAAGAAGCGGTCGTCCATTTGCCCGAAGTTCTTGATAGTGACACTGGAAAGACTGGCGTGGTTGCGTTCCTGGGAAAACGCTGTGATCTGAGAAGCAAGGATTAAAGAGATGGCTGCGAATAGAACAGATAGGTAGCTGCGGTTTATCTTACTCACTAAAAACTCCTTGAATTTTTTGCAACTGCCGAACAGGTCGCGGGGGCCGCTAACTTATCAAACCGGAGACTAAGATTCAATAAAATAGTCATCGGTTGTACCCCGGAATCTATTAAGATGACCGTATTAAACTCAAGCAGGCCGGGCATTTGCAGCCTGCGGCACCCGCTGCGGCCGCGGCCCCGAAGTGACCGGCGGAAGCACTTTCTCGCCCAGCGCTTCGCGAAAGACCTGGCGCATATTATCCACAAAAACGAAGCGAATATCTTTGAAAGGTTCTTTGGGTACTTCGTCGAGATCGCGCCGGTTCTGCTGCGGCAGGATGATCGTTGTCACGCGTGCGCGACGCGCCGCCAGCACCTTCTCCTTCACACCACCAATCGGAAGCACGTTTCCGCGAAGGGTGATCTCGCCGGTCATCGCGACGTCCTTGCGAACCGGACGACTTGATAGTGCCGAGACCATCGCCGTAGCTAACGTAATTCCGGCTGAAGGCCCGTCCTTCGGAATCGCTCCTTCCGGAATGTGAATGTGAAGATCGTAGTTGCCGAAGTCTTCTTCTGCGATGTCCAATTCCTTCGCGCGCGATTTTGCGTAGGAGTAGGCGGCTTGCGCCGACTCTCGCATGACGTCGCCAAGTTGACCCGTCAGGACGAGGTTTCCCTTCCCTTTCATTCGCAACGCCTCGATAAAAAGTACGTCGCCACCGACCGCTGTCCAGGCTAAGCCAGTTGCAACTCCAATCTGGTCCTTCTTCAACACCTCTTCGGGAATTATCTTGGGCGCGCCTAGAAACTCGTGCACATTCTTCAGCGAGACTCGAATGCTGCCTTTGTGTCCCTCTGCAATCTTGCGCGCGACCTTCCGGCAAATTCTTCCAATCTCACGCTCGAGTTGGCGCAGTCCGGCTTCCTGTGTGTATTGCTGAATGATTGTTATGAGCGCGGTTTTTGAAAGGTGTAGATCCTTGGCTGTGATTCCGTTTTCCTCCATCTGCTTCGGCAACAGGTGGCGAATCGCAATCTCGCGCTTCTCTTCTTCGGTGTAACCAGCAAGCCTGATCACTTCCATGCGATCGCGCAACGCCGGCTGAATCGTGTCGAGCACATTCGCGGTCGTCATGAAGATCACGTTCGAGAGATCGAATGTGACGCCGAGATAGTTGTCGCGAAATGAATTGTTCTGTTCGGGATCCAGCACTTCGAGGAGAGCTGAAGATGGATCGCCGCGGAAGTCGGCGCCGACCTTGTCGATCTCGTCGAGCATGATCAACGGATTGTTTGTGCCTGCCTGCTGTACGGCCTGAATTATTCTTCCCGGCATCGCGCCGACGTAAGTTCTCCGGTGGCCGCGAATCTCCGCTTCGTCGTGCACGCCGCCGAGAGAGAGGCGTACAAACTTTCGATCCAGGGCGCGCGCGATCGAGCGTCCCAGTGAAGTCTTGCCCACGCCTGGCGGGCCAACCAGGCAAAGAATCGGGCCTTTCGGTTTTTCTTTGAGTTTGCGAACTGCCAACGCCTCGATGATTCGATCCTTTACCTTTTCGAGACCGTAGTGATCTTCGTTGAGAACTCGCTCAGCTTTTTGCAAGTCGAGATTGTCAACTGACGATCTGGACCACGGAAGATCAGTCATGATCTCCATCCAGTTTCGCAGCGTTGCTGTTTCCGCTGCGTCCGGGTGCATGCGCTCGAGCTTCTTCAATTGTCGCAGCGCTTCGTCTTCAGCCGCTTTTGGCATCTTCGCGGCTTCGATCTTTTCGCGGAACTGCGCCGTCTCTTCCGCGAGCTCATTGCCTTCGCCGAGCTCGCTCTGGATCGCTTTGAGTTGTTGGCGTAAGTAAAACTCTCTTTGCGAACGATCGATGTCGGCACGCGCCTGGGTATTGATTTCCTGTTGGACCGTGAGCACTTCAATCTCCTTGTTCAGGAGATCGTTGACACGTCGCAAACGCGCGGTGGTATCGGCTATGTCCAGAACTGACTGCGCGTCTTCAACCTTCAATTCGAGATTTGACGCAGATAAATCAGCCAGTCGTCCTGCGTCGTCAAGGTTTGCGATTATGGCCATCACTTCGGGAGAAATGTTTTTCCCGAGATTGATGGCTTTCTCCATTGATGCGCGCACGTTGCGCACGAGGGCTTCTACTTCCAGCGAACGCTCCGGAGGAAGCAGTTCCTGCAACACACTGACTTTCGATCTTAGATACTCACCAGTTGCGTCTACCGATTCAATTCGAGCACGAGCAAGTCCCTGGACCAGTATTCGTATACGCCCGTCAGGCAACTTCAGCATGCGCATGATGACTGCCGCAGTTCCGACGGCGTAAAGATCCTCGGCGGTTGGTTCTTCTTTATCGAGATCTTTCTGAGAAGCGAGGAGGATCATGCGGTTCTCGCCGAGCGCTTCATCCACTGCCCTGATCGATTTCTCGCGCGATACAAACAGGGGAACGATCATGAACGGATAGATCACGATGTCGCGCAACGGCAGCACGGGCAGCTCGTTTGGAATCTGCAATTGCTGATCGTTGTCAGCCGCTTCGATTGCTTCGGTGAACTCTGGTTCTTTTATTGCCATGTTTAATTCGCGTCCTTAACCGCTATCAGGACTTCCTCTCCTCTTCGATCCTCGATCTTAGGGAGATAAATATGAAGCATGCCGCCGTTGAGTTCAGCGGATGCGTTCCGAATGCAAACTGTCCAGCGTAACGGCACGATGCGGCCAAACTTTCCGAAACTGCGCTCGGAACAGAGGTAGGAGATAATTCGCCGCCGGTTGGGCCGCCGTTTCTTTTCACCCCAGATTCGGAGTTTAGTGTTGCTGAGCCCGATCTTGATCTGCTCGGCAGTGACGCCGGGCAGTTCGACGCGGATCGAAATACCTTTTTCCGTTTCGCAAAGATCGACCGGAGGCGCCCAGGTACCTGATACCAAAGGGCTCTCGGCCTCATTAGCTTCCTGCAAGGCAGCGTAGAGCCGCCCGACGCGGTCGCGCAGTCGCTGTAACTCGAGTCGTTCTAGTCCGGTCGCGCGAATAGGTTTGATCATGGGATTCCCCGGTTCGTAGTACTACTTGTTTCTGGTGCGCACCAGGTTTTTTAGCTCAGTCATGAATTCCGATACGTCTTCAAACTCCAGGTAGACAGATGCAAAGCGAACATATGCGACTTTGTCCAGTTCTTTCAAGCGCCGCATGATCATCTCTCCAATCTTGCTGGTGGGACGTTCGCGTTCGGGCGACTCCTGCACATACTTCTCGATCGCATTCACTATGCTATCAAGTTTAGTTGAAGGCACGGGCCGTTTTTCGCAGGCGCGCAACAGTCCCGCCATTACTTTGTTGCGATCGAACGTTTCTCGCCGGCCGTCCTTCTTCACGACCATGTAAGGTATCTCGTCGATGCGTTCGTAGGACGTGAACCTTCGCTCACACCTGAGACATTCTCTCCGGCGCCGGATTGCATCGCCCTCGCGCGACTCACGCGAGTCAACAACTTTGTCTTCGAGATACGCACAGAATGGACACTTCATTTCAGTTCAACCTCCTTAGGTGAAATCAGGGTGCGCAATCTCGACAAACTGAGATCGCCTCGGATGATGTAGAAGATCCCGAACAAGAGTGCCGGGGCAAAATCTACCAGGTGCATAACAATTGAGAGTGCGGCGGCAGTCTCCTTTTTTACGCCAAGGAACAACAAGCCGGCCGCGGTCGCTGCATGGAAGGCACCGGCGGCGCCGCCGGGTGTCGGAACCAACGAACCAACTAGCGCCCACCCAAGCACGAAGATAGTTTCCGAAAAACCAACCTGAAGGTGAAAAGCCCTCATTACGAGGAGATTAGCGGCAACGATGGCAAACCAGAGCAGCGCCGTCCAGCCGATTGTTTCCGCCAGTTCCGCGAAATTCACGAGCACGCGCAGCGCCTGGGCCAGTTGCTCGAGTATTCGCAAGACAAGATTTGCTAACCTACGCGGGACAAAACGCCAGCTTGAGAACAGTCTTTGGCAGAACGCGATCACCACCGGCGAGCGTTTCCGGAACCACGTCAGAAAGATGATTCCCAGAATGGTCACGCCCAGCAGCGCAAAACCGGCCACGCGAATTCTGTCAAAGGAGATTTCCAGCGTTATCGGTGGCCGGAACCAGATCAGGTTAACGGCGAACATGAGGGCAACAGCGGTCATGTCGTAAATGCGCTCGACCACGATCGTGACGAGAGAAGCACTCGGTCTCACGTCTCTGTCGCGCATCGAGAGCACCACCGGTCTCACGAACTCTCCAGCACGTCCAACAAGAAAGACTGCGCTGAAACCGATTGCCGTCGCGGCAAAGAGGTCAGACATCCGTGCCGCACTTAAAGGCTTTAAGAGGGCTCCCCATCGAAAAGCTCGAAATAAGTAAACGGAGCATATGATCAGTATCGCCGCGGCAAGGAGGTACGGATCCGAATTTCCGACCGAGCGGCGGACTTCAGCCCAGTCCAGATTGCGTCCAAACCACCATAAAAGAAGCGAGGCGAGCAGACACAGGACAGCGAATTCGACGTATTTACGATAGCTTTGAGTTTTGGACATCTATGCCAGGCGCGGTGAAACCACAACATGTTGGGCCGGCCGCACAGCCTACTACAGGTCAGAAGCTGAGGGCAAGAAACCACGAACCAGCCCATATTCTCTCTGCGTATCTCTGCGGTAAATGGTGCGGAGAGCCTGTTTACCGCAGAGGGCGCAGAGGTACCGCAGAGATACGCAGAGAAGGAGTAAGACAGGTATGCTTCTTCCTCACTTTGTGGCAAACTTCTGCTGAACTTTACTTTGGTGCCTGTCGTAAATCCGCTCGGACAAAGGTTTGGCCACCTTTCACGTTTCCGAGTTACAGGTACCTGGAGAAGATACGGTGGGAGCTGTTAAGGCTTTGGCAGTAAGCGAAGGAGCCGAATTGGTTCGCAAGTGTCGCGCGGGCGACGGCGCGGCGTGGGAAGAGATTGTACAGAGCTATTCCCGCCGCATTTACAACCTCGCCTACCGCTTCACCTCGCGCTCCGACACTGCCGAAGATTTAACTCAGGAAGTTTTTGTAAGAGTTTATCGTTCTTTGGATCAGTACGACCCCAAGCAGGGTGATCTACAAAACTGGTTGATGAGACTTGCGCGTAACTTGATTATCGACGACTACCGCAAGCGCCAACGCACTCCCCACGATAACCTCGCCGACGATCTCGCCGACCACAGTTACCATCTTCACACTCGCACAAACTCAGTGCAAAAAGAGATGGAGCGGCGCGAGCTTGGCGCCCAGGTGCAGGCGGGCATCGACAAGTTGTCACCGGATTTACGGACGTGCGTGATATTGAGAGATATCGAAGAGCTTAGTTACCAGGAGATCGTAGACCTCCTGAAGATCCCTGAAGGAACGGTAAAGTCACGGATTAATCGTGGCCGGATCGAATTGGCAAAGATTCTCCGGCGGATGAAGGTTGTGGCGATGAGTGAGGCATAGAATAAGGAGTGCTCCTTCCTGAACGCGGGCAGGCATAGGGAAGGAGCACAAGAAAACTGCGGGGCAGGAAGCGAAAAACGATGCTTTGTGTGGATTTCGAAACTCAACTGACCGACTACATTGAAGGGGTAGTGGGGCCAGAAACTAACCGGCTCATGGGCGAGCATGCGATGCGTTGTCCCGTGTGTCATGAAACTCTCTTTGCAGTACGCAGTGCCATTGAGGCTTGCAGAATAGGCACGGTGCCCGAGCCTTCGAGAGAGCTCGAAGCTAACATCCTGCAAAAGACAATGCCGGACACGGCGATGAAATGCGAGGAATTCGAAGAGTGTCTGACTGATTACCTCGACGGTTTCCTTCCTGCCCATCTTTATCACCGCTGGGAACGCCATGCAGCACTTTGCGATCGCTGCACTGAGCTTCCCGGTGAAGTCGTGCGAGCGATTGGAGCTTGCTACACGTACATTTCTGAAGAGCGACCATTGCCCGAGGGTCTTAATGCGCGAATTCTACAAGCGACACTCGGCACGACAACTCCTCAGGAGATCAAGGCTCCCTGGACAGTGCGTGCGGCGTCTGAGTTCCGTTTGTGGCTGGACTCGATTATCTCGCCGCAGCTCGCCACGGTGGCAATGATGATTTTGGTCGCGATCCTCGTGTTGACAAGCACTGTTTCCGCGGACGGTTCAATCAGCGGCGTTTACGATGCAGGCTTGCAGCTCGCGGAGCGCACAGGTGCACAGTCGGTGAGGAGATAAGGTTTAGAGTTCAAGCTTTAGCTTGCTCTGTGCAAAAATCCAGCCTAAAAGGCTGAACTCTGAACGAGGAGATAGGTTTTACGAAGATGATGTACTGTAGCTACCATGCTAAGAATCCGGCGGTGGTTCAGTGCAATCAGTGCGCGCGCTGGTTGTGTCCGGCCTGCGATCATCGCGTGCGGGGATTTCCTTTCTGCCAGGACTGCATAGTCGCCGGAGTTGAGCTATTGCGGTATCACTCGAGCGCGAGTCCGACGCACATCCTGAGAAGGAAGAGCTCACCGTTCATCGCCACGCTGCTTTCTTTTGTGCCGGGGTTAGGCGCCGCTTATAACGGCCAGACTTCGAAAGCGATCGTGCATTTCGCGATCTTCGCCAGCTTCTTTCAAATGGCCGTGGTAACGCAGGGACTGTTTTTCTTTATCCTGGGCGTTATCGGCACCTGGCTCTTTGCCGCTGTCGATGCTTGCAGAACAGCACAGTTAATGAGGGCAGGGCTGAGTCCGGATGCTGAAGACGATGTAATCACGCGACGTCTTTACGGCAACCCTTTTGCTTGGGGCACCACGTTGATTATCATCGGCACCCTCTTCCTGCTGCATACATTGTTGAGAGTCACGCTACCGATCAAGGAACTGCTTCCGGTTGCGTTGGTGGCACTCGGCGCTTACATGTTGTTTGATTACATTCGTCGCGGCAAGGGTTCGGATCGAATTGTTCGATTTGACTCGAGACGACCACCGCCGTCAGTTGTCGCGAGCACAAGGCCGGCTGATACAGCTACTTTTCGCACCGGTGAAACTACACAGTTCGCGCGGCGCGACGTTACTCCGCTTCCATTCGAACGGAGATCCTAGTACTTTCTCTACGGGGTTGAATTTATGTGTTGTGGCATTCTTAAAGCTTTTGGCGGACTCGGAGCGATAGTCGCGTTGATCCTTGTCGTGGTGGCGCTGCTCAAACAAATCATCCTGCTGCTGGGCTTCCTGCTTGCAGCGGTGAAGATCGCGATCATCGTAGTCTTCGTCGCGCTGCTGGTGATGATTGTCCTCGCGATCCTTCGAGACCGCTCGCGCAAACGCCGAGAGACCGAGATCTAAGAAAGACGGCCGCAGATGAACGCAGATCTGCGCAGATCT